>ERZ777003.183-NODE-183-length-131251-cov-48.006799_pt1 | contig 131251 bp, 119 predicted proteins | sample MGYA00374956_ERZ777003 | MGnify/ENA primary metagenome ERZ777003 (study PRJEB29302, sample SAMN06268252) | bioreactor metagenome | isolation source: Joint BioEnergy Institute, California, USA | place: USA:Joint BioEnergy Institute, California, USA | collected...
ACGAACGGCACGCCGTGCAGCCGGCTGAGCAGATAGGCCGAAACCGCCGTGAAGAACTGGGGCGAGGTCCCCACCACCACATCCGGCCGGGGGCCGTAGATCCGGCCGAGCACGACCGATGACGCGAAGAACGAGAGGAAGCTCGCCACCCGCCGGGCGAAGCCGCGGTTCGGCGCCGCGTAGAGCCAGGTCCGGATCACCTCGATTCCGTCCATCTCCTCCCGGCGCAGCCACTCACCCCGGTAGCCCGGGTGGATGACCCCATTCGGGTGGTTGGGGAAGCCGGTGATCACGGTCGTCTGATAGCCGCGCCGGACCCACTCGCGCGCGTGCTCGAAGGTACGAACCGCGGGAGCGTTCGACTCCGGCGGGAAGTACTGGCAGACGACGGTGATCCTCACTCCCGTACGACTCCTTCTCGCATCTGGTCGCGGCCGCCCTCGCCAACGAACGCCGACCCCGTCAGGTGCAGGACCTCTTCGATCCTGCCCGCACCGCCCGCAGGGCCTTCGCGACCGCGCGATCCCGGGATCCGGCCGCTCCGGAGCGCTCATGGGCGCGTTCCGCCGCCGCGGGCCCAACCTCCCGTACCGGCGCACTCGGCGCCACCGCTGGCGTCCACGTCCAGCCCGAAGACGGCGAGGCGCAGCACCCGCCGCGAAATGGCGGCGGCCCCGCGCCTCGACCATGACGCCCGCGCCCCCGAGCGACGCTTCCGATCCCGCCCGCGCCCGACCACCGCCCGACCCTTCGGCGTCGATTCCCGGTCTATGTCCTTACCGCCCGAACCGCAACAAGGCGGCATGCGCTTTCGTCGCTCGAGTCGGCGGTCGGGCTCGATCCGCCGCCCCGCTGCATGGTTGCACCTGGGCCCGGCATCCGCAAGGTCCCGGGGGATCGCTGCTCGGCGGAGCAGGCGCAGCCGGACGCCGTCGCACCTGGTGGTGGGCTGTGGCCACCCGCTCCTGCGATCGTCCGTTGCCGCCCGGCGCCCGCGAGACGCGTCGCGAACCCGCGGACTGGCGCGTCCTCCGCGTCGATCGGCCGGGGCCGAACGGCCGATGTCGCCCGCTCGAGCGACGTCCCGTCTTCCGCGCTCCCCCGAGCGCGCCTACCTCGCTCGCCCCCGAGCGACTCCGACCGGGTCCTCCACGAGCCCCGCCACCTCACCTCCCCCGATCCGAACCGGCCGTTCTCGCACCACCGGCGGCCACAGCACCGGGCCCGGCTGTCGCTGCTCTCCGAGGCGCTCCAGCGCCCGGAGCAGCTCGGGCTGGAGCTGTGTCGCGATCAGCGGCAGGTCCACGAGCAGGTGCTCGGCATCCACACGCTGCCACAGAGACAACCGCCCCGCCTCCACCCCGCCGGGCCCCCGGAACGGGAGCATGAGCTCCCACAGCTCTTCCGAGGCCTGGTCTTCTGCGGCCCAGCTCCAGTGGTACCAGCCCCGCACCCGCTCCACCTCCCGACACGCCGCCAGCGCCCGCCCCGCCCGTTCCGGCAGCCACAGCTCCGCACGTACGAAATCACCGCCCGAGATCGCGTGCTCGAGCGCCGACAGGACCGCCTGGGGCGACTCTGCCTGGCCGAGCGCCGTGATCGCTTCCCGGATCCGCACGTTCGTCGCGATCACCTGCCGCTGGAGCAGACCGCGGTGCAGGATCCGCCGCAGCTCGAGCAACTCCGGGATGTTCAGCCGCTGTACGCCGATCAGGGCGACCACGCCCAGCACCACGAAGACCGCGGCCTCCACCTGCCCCGATGGCCGGACCAGGAGCAGAGACAACAGCGCGCACAGCGCCGAGGCTCCGTAGACCAGCAGCGCCACGCCCCGGGGCGAATGGCCGAGCTCGTACAGTCGGTGGTGGATGTGCCCCCGGTCCGCCTTGAACAGCGGCTCGCCCCGGAGGAAGCGCCGCACGATCGCCAGCGCCGTGTCCAGGATCGGCACGCCAAAAGAGATGATCGGGATCACCACCGCCAGCGCCGTCGGCGCCACCTGGGAGGTGATCACCCCCAGCGCCCCGAGGATGAAGCCCAGGAACAGGCTGCCGCCGTCTCCCAGGAAGATCGATGCGGGGGGGAAGTTGAAGAAGAGGAAGCCCAGCGACGCGCCGGCCAGCGTGAGCGCCACCGTCGTCCCCCACGGGTCGCCGCCGAGCGCGAGCACCGCGGCCAGCGCGAGCGCCGCGAAGATCGCGGAGCCGGCCGCCACGCCGTCGCTCCCGTCGATCAGATTGAACGCGTTCGTGATCCCGACCAGCCAGAAGACCGTCACCGCGAGACTCAGCCAGTCCGGGAGCGGCGTCCCCCCGAGGAGACTGAGTGACTCGATCCGGATCCCCATGGCGAATGCGGCCACGGCCACCAGCGTCTGTCCACCCAGCTTCACCCACGCAGGTAGCTCGCGCGCGTCATCCCACAACCCCAGCAGGAACATCCCCGCACCGCCCGCCATGAGCTTCAGCAGCAGCCCCGCCCCGCTCGTCTCGGCATAGCCCGGGAGCCGGCCCACCGCCCACGCACCGGCGAGGACCAGCACGACGGCGCCAAAGATCGCCACCCCGCCTGCCCGCGGCATCGGCCGGTCGTGCACCCGGCGCTTCCCGTCGGGCATGTCCACCAGGCCCAACCGCGGTGCCCAGTCGCGCACCTTGTATGTCAGCACGAGCGACAGCAGGAGAGCCGCACCAAACGAGATCAGCGCCCCTACCATGATCCGTCGCTCGTTCCCACCGCCCGTGGGTGGGTCATACCGTCGGCGTCAAGACGCCCGTTCCACTTCATGGACCACCGGCAGTCAGGCCCCCGCCCCGACCCTGGCGCAGGGGTTCGCTTCCGCAAGTCAGCGCCTACGCATCGGCGCCCCAGTCGATCCGGATCGCCGCGGCCACCCGGAATATCTTGAGCCCTTCTGGCCCGTTCCCGGCGCCCAGCGCTCCCCGCTACGGTGTCGGCCCGCTCCGACTCTCGGCCGGATCGGACCAAGGCCGCGAAAAGACTTCGACACGTCCCCCGAGCTCGCCGCGCTGGTCGACTTCCGAGAGGGCGGCCGCGCAGGATCCATCAACGCCCGCCGGTCTGCCGTGAACGAGATCGCTTCGACTGCACCTCGCCCTCGCCCCCGGCCCCCCGACGCTGCGGGCGGCATCCCGCTATCCGCAACCGTTTCCCTTCGATCCCGATCCCGTCACCGACCGCGCTCGCAACGCGCCGGTCGATGACACCCGTCCCAATGGCGCACTCGGCTCTGCACCGGCTCCGTTCCGGCCCGCTTTCCTATCGCTCGTGAGCGTGATCCGTATCGCGGACCAGGATCTCCCGGATGTGCGGATTCGGTCGTGTCGCATTCTTGCAAGAACCGGACCTAGCGGCAGACGTCCCCGGTCCCCCGCTCGACCGTGATCGCCCCCGAACTCCCATGCGTGCACGTCATTGGCCCCCATCCATGAGACGCTGCGCACCCGGGATTCCGGACACGTCGGCGCTTCGCGACCCGTGGGGCCCGTGACCGCCCAAGTCTCCCCGACATGCAGCCCTTGCCGCCCACCGAGCACGGCTGCCGCCACGACCGGTTCCTTGGAATCCGGCCGGAAATATCGCCCGGCCCGATAGGAACGGCAAGCCACGCCGCCCTCGCTCCTCAGCCAACTCCCGGCCCGTGACGAGCAATGCCCGCTTTGCCCTGTCGGCCCTGGTCGACCGGCATCGGATTCCCATCGGAGCCCGGCACTCCTTGCCGGACTCCCGGCCAGGTCCCCGCTCCTGCCGTCCCCTGCGCCACCCACCCCACGACGCCGCCCGCTCCTCGGCCACACGCCTTCCCACCTCTCGCCCCCGCCCTCCCCCACCTTGACCCGCACCGCCTCCGTAGTTATCTTATCACTTAGATTTTCAGCAGTGAGATACCCGTGACGCACGAGATCGACCTGAACCTGAAGCTCTGGGTGGTGCTGTCCCGGACCTACCATGCCGTCGCGGCCCATGCCCAGGCGGACGTGGCGCGGCACGGGCTCACCGTCGCGGAGTTCGGGATCCTCGAGGCACTCCACCACAAGGGGCCCATGCTCCTGGGCGAGGTGCAGAGGAAGATCCTGGTCTCGAGCGGCGGTATCTCGTACCTGGTGGACCGCCTGGAGAGCAAGGGGCTCGTCGAGCGGCGGGAGTGCCCGGAGGACCGGCGCGCCCGGTACGTGGCGCTCACCCCAGAGGGCGAGGCCCTCATCCGGCGCATCTTCCCCGAGCATGCCCGGCGGCTCGCCCATGCCCTTTCGGGTCTGGACGAAGACGAGAAGCGGGAGGCGATCCGCCTCCTGCGTGCCCTCGGGAAGCGGGCTGCGGAACTGGAGGCGGACGACGCGCCGCGGAGAGCGGCGGGCACGTCGTCGCCCTGAACCCGAAGCGTGAATGGAACGAACGTGCGGAGGCGCCGGGCCCGCTTCCGCACCACGGACATCCGGCCCGGACTCAGTGGAGGTCAGAGCATGGCGAAGAGCACGTGGCAGATCGATCCGGCGCACACCGGAGTGGAGTTCGCGGTCAGGCACATGATGATCTCGACGGTGAAGGGGCGCTTCGGCGATGTGAGCGGCACCATTGTCCTGGACGAGGACGATATCGCGGGTTCCTCGGTCGAGGTCGAGATCGGCGTGGCGAGCATCGACACCCGCCAGGAGCAGCGGGACGATCATCTCCGTTCCGCGGACTTCTTCGATGTGGAGAACCACCCGAAGATCACCTTCCGGAGCCGTCGGGTGGAGCCGCAGGGCGACGGGAAGTTCCGCGTGATCGGCGACCTGACCATTCGCGGGGTGACGAAGGAAGTCGTGCTCGAGGCCACGGACGAGGGCCGGGGCAAGGATCCGTGGGGGAACGAAAAGTCGGCCTTCTCGGCGCAGACGGTCATCGACCGTCGGGATTTCGGCCTGACCTGGAACGCGGCGCTGGAGACCGGCGGCGTGCTCGTGGGCAACGAGGTCAAGATCTCGCTCGAGGTCCAGGCGGCGAAGGTCCAGCCGGCGGAGGCGACGAGCTGAGCCTCCGGCCGGGACGTGCGTTCGTGGCGTCGGGGTTCCCTGCCCCGGCGCCGCGCAGCGGGCCGGCGTTGCCGATCCGGACACGGGTCGGGGCCGGCCGCTGTCAGGAAGAGGGAGTGGAAAGGAAGTATCGATGTATTCAGGAGGTATCCGCGTCCTCGGGATCGCCGGCAGTTTGCGCGAGCGTTCCCTGAACCGCAGTCTGCTCGCGGCGGCCCGGGAGCTGGCCCCCGAGGGGATGTCCATCGACATCTTCGATCTGAAGGACATCCCTCTGTACAATCAGGACCTGGACGTGGACGGGCTGCGTCCCGCTGCGGTCGAAGGACTCCGCAAGGCGATCCACGAGGCCGATGCTCTTTTGATCGCGACGCCGGAGTACAATCACAGTGTGCCCGGCGTGCTCCAGAACGCGATCGACTGGGCATCCCGCCCGCCGCGGCGCTCGTCGCTGGTCGGCAAGCCGGTTGCGGTCATGGGCGCATCGCCGGGGAGCATCGGGGCTGCGCGCGCCCAGGAGCATCTCCGCCTGGTCCTGCACGCTACGCTCGCCCTCGTCATGCCCCATCCCGGGGTGGCGGTCGGCAACGCCAGGGAGAAGTTCGACGAGGATGGGAATCTCGTGGACGAGCCGACCCGCCGCTTCATTGTGAACTTCCTCCAGGATCTGGAGGCGTGGACCCGGCGGGTCGGTGCGTCCGCCGGCGCGCTCCAGCCGGTCGGGTAAGGCGGATCGCGCCTCGCCGGCGCCAGCCCCGAGCGGGCCAGAAACGAAATGCGCGTGCCCTGGAGCTCGAGCTCCAGGGCACGCGCGCATTCTGCAGTCCTCGCGGGACCGGTGGGCCGACGAACGAGCTGCGCCGGCGGCTCAGTGCCGGAACACCCGTCGTCCGGTGAAGATCATGGCGATCCCGTGTTCGTTCGCGGCTTCGATGACTTCCTCGTCCCGGACCGACCCGCCCGGCTGGATGATGGCGGCCACGCCCGCGGACGCCGCGGCGTCCACGCCGTCCCGGAACGGGAAGAACGCGTCCGAGGCCAGGACCGCGCCCTTGAGGTCCACGCCCTGGTCCTGCGCTTTCATGACGGCGATCCGGCTCGAGTCCACGCGGCTCATCTGGCCGGCCCCGATCCCGACCGTGCGACCCTGGTGCGCCAGCACGATGGCGTTGGACTTGACCGCCGCCGCCACGCGCCAGGCAAAGCGCAGGTCGTCCAGCTCCGCCTCCGTCGGCGCCCGCTTCGTGACCACCCGCCAGTCGGTTTCCGGGAACTCCATCCGCATCCGCTGCTGCACCACGAATCCGCCCCGCACCCGCTTGTAATCCAGCTCGGCCCCGGTCCCTGGCGTCGGCTCCGCCACGATCAGGCGCAGGTTCTTGCGCTTCTTGAGAACCTCGAGCGCATGTGGCTCGAAGTCCGGCGCCACGATCAGCTCCAGGAACGTATTGGCCATGGCTTCCGCCGCCGCCGCCGTGACCGGCTTGTTGAACGCGACGATGCCGCCGAACGCCGACACCGGGTCCCCCTCCAGCGCCCGGCGGTACGCATCCTCCGCGTTGGCCCCCAGCGCCACCCCGCACGGCGTGGTGTGCTTGATGATCACGCACGCGGCCCGCTCATCGCCGTACCACGCCGATACCGCGAGGAGCGCCGCGTCCAGGTCCAGCAGGTTGTTGAACGACAGCTCCTTCCCGTGGAGCTGCTCGAACTCCGGGAGCGAATCCTGCGGCGCGTCCGCATCCGCGTAGAACGCCGCCCCCTGGTCCGGGTTCTCGCCGTAACGCAGGTCCTGCACCTTCGAGAGCCGCAGGACGAGCGTCTCCGGGAACTGCCCGTCCTCTCCCTTCCCGGCCGCCGTGCCGGGCGCGGCTTCCGGGGACTCCGCAGCGGCCGGCTCCGGCGCCTCCCCGGCCGCCCGGGCGAGGTACGCGGCGATCGCCGCGTCGTAGGCGGACGTGTGGGCGAAGACCTTCCGGGCCAGGTGCACCCGGAGCGCCGGGTCGACCGTGCCGGACCGGAGCGCGTCCAGGACCACCGGATAGTCGTCGGGGTCCACCACCGCCAGCACCGACGCATGGTTCTTCGCCGCTGCCCGGAGCATGGTCGGCCCGCCGATGTCCACTTGCTCCATCGCCTCCGGGATCGCTGCGCCCGCCGCGACCGCCAGGGCGAATGGGTACAGGTTCACCGCAACCAGGTCGATCGGCACGTAGCCGTGGCGCTCGAGCGCGGCCATGTCCCCCGACACGTCCCGCCGAGCGAGCAGCCCCGCGTGCACCGCCGGATGCAGCGTCTTGACCCGCCCGTCCATGATCTCCGGGTGGCCCGTCACGTCGCTGATCCCGATGACTTCGAGCCCGGCTTCCCGCAGTGCGCGCGCCGTGCCCCCCGTGGAGACGATCTCCCAACCCAGCTCCGCGAGGCCTCGCGCGAACTCCACGAGCCCCCGCTTGTCCGATACGCTCAGTATGGCTCTCGGCATCCTGACCTCGATCCGTCCAGACCCAATGCGCGCCGCACCGACTCCGCGTCCGGCGCGTCTCGCTCATCCACCGTGAAACAGCGGGGATCCGGTCCCGCGTACGCGCCCGGCCGCGCCGTCGCGTCTGCCTTCCCCCGCGCGAGTTCGACCGCCAGCGTCTCCACCACCGCGGGATAGAGCCGGTGCTCCGTCCGGAGCACCCGCGCGGCCAGCCGCTCCGGGGTGTCCCCCTCCAGCACCGGGACCGGCCACTGCGCCAGGATCGGCCCCGTGTCGTACTCCTCGTCTACCAGGTGTACGGTCACCCCCGTCACCCGGCAACCGGCCTCCAGGACCGCCTCGTGCACCCGTTGCCCGTACATCCCCTTCCCGCCGAACGCCGGCAGCAGGGACGGGTGGATGTTCACGATCCGGCCCCGGTAGCGCCGTACCACGTCCGTGGGCACCAGGCGGAGATAACCGGCCAGCGCGATCAGCTCCACCTCCGCGGCCTCCAGGACCTCCAGCGTTTCCCGGGCGACGTCATCCGCCGCACGCCCCCGGACCGGGATCACCCTCGTCGGCACCGCAGCGGCCCGAGCCCGGTCGAGCGCCCCGGCGTCCTCCCGGTCGCTCACCACCAGCACGATCTCGGCAACCCGCCCTGCGGGTCCCATCGGCCCGCCGAACCGGTCCAGGAGCGCCTGGAGGTTCGTTCCCCCGCCCGACGCGAAAACCGCGACCCGCACGGTCACGCCAGCCCACCTCCGTACGTCGGGACCAGGAACGGGTTCGTGGTCCGCTCGTGACGGACCGTCGTGCTCGGGCCATGCCCAGGGTAGAGCACTGTCTCATCCGGGAGCGTGAGCACCCGCTCCCGGATCGAACGCATGAGTTGAGCGTAGTCCCCGCCGGGGAGGTCGGTCCTGCCGATGGAGCCCTGGAATACGACGTCGCCTACGAATGCCGCGCCCGCTTCCGCCACGTACAGGATCACGTGCCCGGGCGCGTGCCCCGGCACGTGCCTCACCTCGAACGAGATATCCGCGGCGGCCACCGTTTCCCCGTCCGCGAACTCCCGGTCCGCCGGCGGGGGCGCCTCTGCCCGGAAACCGAACATCGCCGCCTGCATCGGCGCCTGCATGTAGAGCCAGCGATCCGCAGGGTGCAGGTACACCGGCGCACCCGTGGCCCGCACCAGCGCAGCCACCCCGGTCACGTGATCCACGTGCGCATGCGTGAGCAGGATCGCATCCAGCGTGAGCCCGCCGCGCTCCAATACCGCAATGAGCTCCGGCGTGCCGCCGCCCGGGTCTACGGCCACGGCCCGGGTGGCGCCCACCTTCCTCACCAGGTACGCGTTCTCTCCGAAGTCCGGGTCCACGAAAACCGATATGTCCAGGCGCTCCGCCATCCTCGTCGCTCCGCCTCTGGCCCCGTTCTCCACCATGCCGGCGGCCCACACGTCCCGGCCGCGCCGCCGGGAAGGTAGCATCCACCCACGCCTCCCGGCCACCCCACCTGCCCGCGGGCCGAGCGAAAAAACCCCGGGCCGGCGAGCAGCGACTCGCCAGCCCGGGGCCGATCTCCGTTATGCCGCGATCAGACCGTGAACGAGCTCCCGCACCCGCAGGAACCGACCGCGTTCGGGTTGTTGAACGTGAAGCCCGAACCCATCATGGTCGTCACGTAGTCGATCTCGACGCCGCTCAGGTACTGGGCGCTGAACGGGTCCACGAACACCCGCAGACCGTTCACCTCCAGCACCTCGTCGTCTTCCTGCGGCTCGTCCTCGATGTTCAAACCGTACTGGAAGCCCGAGCAGCCGCCGGGCAGAACGGCCACGCGAAGCCCGGCCGTCTCGGCCGCGCCCTGCTCCTGCATGAACTTCCGCACCTCGGCAACTGCGGTCGGCGTGACCGTGATCGTCATCTCGATCCCCCTCGATCTCTCGACAGATTCCCGTGCCGTACGTCCTTACCTTGTACACTCCACGGGCGGGCAGGTTTCGCGCCAACGATAGACCCGCACCGCCACCGTGTCAAGCAACCCCCAGGACCATGGCGGCGGCCGCGGCAAGGTCGTCGGCGACCGCGATGCCCGCCGGCACCCGGGACGCCTCGTCCGCGCCGTACCCCGTGCGGACCAGGATCCCCTTGCCGCCCAGGAGCTGCGCCGGGACCACGTCGCTCACGCGGTCCCCAATGTATACGGAACGCGCGAGGTCGAGCCCGAGTTCCCGCGCCGCGCGCCGGTACATCCCGAGGCCCGGCTTCCGGCACTCGCACGGGCCCGTGAAGTCCGGATGGTGGGGGCAGTGGTAGACCCCGTCCAGTTCCACACCTTCCGCGGCCAGCAGCGCTTCAACCCGCTCCTGCACCGCACGGAACTCCGCCTCGGTATACAGCCCGCGGGCGATACCCGACTGGTTCGTCATGATCACCAGCGCGTACCCCGCTTCCCCGAGCGCCCGCAGCGCCCCGGCAGCGCCCGGGATGAGCTCCACCTGCTCGGGGTCCGAGAGGTAGTTCCGCTCCACCACGATGGTGCCGTCCCGGTCGAGAAACGCCGCCGGCCGTCCCTCGTTCGGCGCCCCTTTCAATCGCGCTGCAGTCTCCAGGATGCTCGATTCGGGCGACGTCGTCTCAGCCACCTTCCAGCGCTCCGCACGCCACCTCGACGAGCGCCGCCTCCTCCTCCGGGAGGACGGTACGCAGGTCCAGCACCACCCGCCCGTCCGTGATCCGCCCCACCACCGGCGGGTCCCCGGCCCGGAATCGGGCTTCGAGCGCATCCGCCGAAAGCCCGGGCGCCTCGAGCGCGATCAGGCACGTGGGCAACGGATGGTCCGGGTACGCACCGCCGCCGACCGCCGAGGCGCCGCTCACCAGCTCCACCCGGTACCCACCCGCCGCCAGCGCCTCCGCCACCGGCCTCGCCCGCGCCTCGATCTCCTCCGCCGAGTACGTCAGCATCCGCAGGACCGGCACCTCCCGCCGCGCACGGTCCGGCTCCCGGTACAGCGCCAACGTGGCCTCCAGCGCCGCCAGCGTCACCCGGTCCACCCGCAGGGCCCGGCAGAGCGGATTCTTCCGCATCCGCCCGATGAGCTCCGCCCGCCCCACGATGATCCCCGCCTGCGGTCCGCCCAGGAGCTTGTCCCCGCTCATCGTCACCACATCCGCGCCGGCCCGGATCGCATCCGCCGCCGTCGGCTCGTACGGCAACCCCAGCCACGCCGCGTCCAGCAAGAGCCCCGAGCCGAGGTCGTTGATCACCGGGATCCCCCGCCCCGCCACCATCCCCGCCAGCGTCCCCACCGGGACCTCCGCCGTGAACCCCGTCATCCGGAAGTTCGACCGGTGCACCTTCAGGATCGCGCCCGTCCGCTCGTTGATCCGCTCGAGGTAGTCGGAGGGGTGCGTCTTGTTCGTCGTCCCGACCTCGACCAGCCGGGCCCCGGACTTCGCCATGATGTCCGGGATCCGGAACGAGCCGCCGATCTCCACCAGCTCACCCCGGCTCACGATGGCCTCGCGCCCCTCCGCGACCGTGTTCAGCGCGAGCACCACCGCGGCCGCGTTGTTGTTGACCACCAGCGCCGCCTCCGCTCCGGTCAGCTCCGCGAGCAGTCGGGCGCAGTGGTCGTAGCGCGATCCCCGCTCCCCCGTGTCGAGGTCGTACTCCAGGTTCGTATACGAAAGCGCCGCCCGCTCCATTGCAGCGCGGGCGGCCGCAGCCAGCGGCGCACGTCCCAGATTCGTGTGCAGCACCACGCCCGTGGCGTTGATCACCCGGCGGATCGACGGTCGTCGCCACGCGGCCAGCCGGTCCCGCACCCGCTCGACGTACCAGCCCGGAGCGGCGATCCCCTCCGGCGCCGCCCCTCCTCCCGCGAGCGTCGCCCGGAGCTCCGCCTGCACCGCCTTCAACGCCTCCACCACGCTCCCGCGCGGCTCCACCTCGAGCAGTGCCGCGAATTCGGGGCTCCCCAGGAGCCGCTCCACCGCCGGGATCGCGCGGCGCGGGTCCATCACCCGGTCACCCCCTCCGTTGCGCCTGCCTTTGCGCGCGACGAAGGCCCTGCGCGCCCCTCGATCGACGCAGCGCCCCCGTTTCCACCCTTCCCAGGATCCGGGCACGCGCAACGCCCCACTCCACTTGCTCCGGCCTCCCCTTCCGTGACCCCGGATTCGCGCCCGCCTCGCCGACGGGCAACAAGGAGAGGTCCTTCGCGCCCGGAGGCACCGTGTCCGGGGGAACGACGGTGGAATCTCGCGGCGGAACGATGGTGGTGTCCGGCGGCGCCGCGGCCGTGTCCTGGGCAGCCGCCGTGTCCCGCGCCGCAACCTTCGGCGTCGTGAACGCCACGCTCCCCCCACCGCCTTCGAGACCCGCGAGGTTCGTCAACCCCTCGACCTCCACCCGGTAGCGCGTGTCGGGCTTGAGCACGTTCGCCATGAGCACCACCAGCTCCTGGCTGGGCAGCGGCGCTGCCGCCGAGTCCTCGGCCACCCGCGCCGGTTCCGGCGAACGCCCCTGCTCGGGTCTCGCGCCGGCCCCCCCCGGCAGCGCCCTCGGCCCACGCAGGTCCGGGCCCCCACGTCGGTCCGGCCCCGCACGCGGGATCGGCCGCGCCCCAGCCGCGGCGGAATCCGGCGGCGCGTCCGGGGGCGCGTCCTCACCGGCCTGCGCCCCGGCCTCCGGCGCCTCCCTCCGCGCCGTCCGGACCATTTCGTCATACTCGTGGCGGTGCAGGACGGCATTGATCGGAACCAGCGTGCTGTCCGGGAGCTCGAAGACCCGGACCCGGAGGTCGACCAGCCGCAGCTCCGGATCGATGGCGTCATCGAACCGGAGCATCACCGTCACCGAGTCCTGGACCTCTGCCCTGGTGAGGCGTGCCGGCGTCGTGTCCTGCGCCAGCAGCGGGAGCTCCACCAGCGTCGTGTCCGCGGCGCGGATCTCGATCGCCCCGCCGAACATCGGCTCCGAGAAGTCCAGCCGGCGGTTGCGATTCCCGTCCTGGTAGGTGACCAGCCGGTACTCGCCGGGCGGGAGATGCCGGAGCGCGAAGAACCCGGCCGTATCCCCGACGGCCACGTAGCGCGTGGAGTCCGGGAGCCGCGTCGCCTCGACCCGGAGATTCTTCGACACCGGACGGCCCGTCAGCCGGTCCACGGCCACCCCCGCGACCACCGTGTTGGGGATCTCCGCGCCCGTCGAGAACACCAGGACCACCGGCTCGGGCATCACGTTGCCGAACAGGTCCTGCACGACGGGGAGCAGCGTGACCTGATAGACCAGCCCCGGCTGCCAGCCGTTCTTCAGCCTGACCCGGATCTCTCGCCGGCCGCGGCTCACCTCCACTTCGCCGGTCTCGGGCGACACGAGCACCGGGGCCTGGAGCCCGCGCTCGCTGATCCGCTCGTCGAACCGGAAGACGACCGCATCCCTGGACGGCTCGACCACCGCCATCTGCTCCGGCGTGGTCGAGATCACCCGGGGCGGTTCCCGGTCCTCCACGCCCCCCGGCGGCGGGACCGCGTGTGCGCACCCGCCGATCCATGCCGCCGCCAGCACGGCGGCGGCCCTCACATACCTGCTGAACTTCACTGCAAAGCCGCCAGCATCTCCGAGAGCCGTGCGCGCTGGCCCCGCAGGTTCTCGGCCTTCTCCCGCTCCCGGGCCACGACCTCCGCGGGCGCCCGGCTCGTGAACTGCGGGTTCTGCAGCTTCGCCTCCGCCGCGCCCAGCAGGCTCTCCACCCGCTCGATCTCACCCCGGAGACGCGCCCGCTCCCGCTCCACGTCGATGATCCCCTCGAGCGGCACGAAGAGCTCCGCCCCGCCCCGCAGCACCGCGCTCGCGCCGGCCACCCGCTCCTCCTGCGCGCCGCGCCCGTCCTCGATCACCAGCGCGCCCACCCGGGCGAGCTGCCGGACCGCGCGCTCCTCCACCGCGAGCGCCGCGGCGAGCTCCGGTGGGACCGACGACAGCCGGACCTCCAGCGCCTGCGCCGGCGGAACCTTGTAGTCCGCACGGAGCGTCCGGATCGTGCCGATCAGCTCCATGAGCGCGGCCATGCTCGCTTCCACAGCCGCATCGCTCCGCTCCGCCTTCGGCTCCGGCCACTTCGCCACCACCAGCGACGGCTCCCGCTCCACGCCCTCCGGCTTCGGCAGCCGCAGCCACAGCGCCTCCGACACGAACGGCATGATCGGATGCATGAGCCGGAACACCGTGTCCAGCACCTCGACCAGCGTCGCCTTCGCCGCCTCCCGGCTCGCTTCCCCGGCTTCGCCACGGAACCGCGGCTTCACCAGCTCCAGGTACCAGTCCGCCAGCTCGCCCCAGAAGAAGTGGTAGATCGAGGCCGCCGCGTCGTGCAGCCGGAACGTCTCCAGGTAGCGCGTCACATCCGCCACCGCCGCGTTCAGCCGCGAGAGGATCCAGCGGTCCGCCAGCTCCAGGGACGACGACGCCTCCGCCACCGTCTTCACCGGCTCGTCGCCCAGGTTCATGAGCGTGAACCGACCAGCGTTCCACACCTTGTTCGCGAAGTTCCGGCCCGGCGCGAACGTCTCCTCCAGGTCCTGGTAGTTCAGCAGCAGGTCCGCGCCCAGACCCGCCCCCGCAATGATGGTGTAGCGCAGCGCATCCGCGCCGAACCGCTCCACCACCTCCATCGGGTCGATCCCGTTCCCCAGCGACTTCGACATCTTCCGGCCCAGATGGTCCCGCACCGTCCCGTGCAGGTACACCTCCCGGAACGGGACCTCGCCCATGAACTCCAGGCCGGCCATGATCATCCGCGCCACCCAGAAGAACAGGATCTCCGGCGCCGTGACCAGCGTGTGCGTCGGGTAGAACGCCTTCAGGTCCTCCGTCTCGTCCGGCCACCCCAGCGTCGAGAACGGCCACAGCCACGACGAGAACCACGTGTCCAGCACGTCCGGGTCCTGCTCCAGCGCCGTCCCCCCGCACTTCGGACACGTCGTGGGGTCCTCCCGCGCCACGATCATCTCGCCGCACCCGTCCGTCTGGCAGTACCACACCGGGATCCGGTGCCCCCACCAGAGCTGCCGCGAGATGCACCAGTCCCGGATGTTCTCCAGCCAGTCCTCGTAGATCTTCGTCCGCCACTCGGGCGTGAACCGCACCTTCCCGGTCCGGGACGCCTCCAGCGCCGGCTCCGCCAGCGGACGCATACGCACGAACCACTGCTCCGAGAGCCGCGGCTCCACTACCGTGTCGCACCGGTAGCAGTGCGGCAGCTGATACACGTGGTCCTTGACCCCCTCCAGGAGCTCCAGCTCCCGGAACGCCGCCACCACCCGACGCCTCGCCTCGAACCGGTCGAGCCCCCGGAACTCCGCCGGCGCGTTCTCGTTCATCGTCGCTTCCGGCGTCATCACGTTCAGCTGCGGGAGCTCGTGCCGTCGCGCCAGCTCGAAGTCGTCCGCGTCGTGCGCCGGCGTGATCTTCACCGCGCCCGAGCCGAACTCCATGTCCACGTACTCGTCCGCCACCACCGGGATCCTGCGCCCGGTCAAAGGCAGCTCGAGCTCACGCCCCACCAGCGCCCGGTAACGCTCGTCCTCCGGGTGCACCGCCACCGCCGTGTCGCCGAGGATCGTCTCCGGCCGGGTCGTGGCCACCACCACGTACCCCCGCCCGTCCGGGAGCCGCGGTAGACCCGGCGGCGGGTCGCCCACCACCGGATACCGCAGATAGTACAGCTTGCCCTCCGTCTCCTCCGGCTCCGCTTCCTCGTTCGACAGCGCCGTGAGGCAGCGCGGGCACCAGTTGATGATGTAGTGCCCCCGGTAGATCAGCCCCTTCTCGTAGAGCCGCACGAAGACTTCACGCACCGCCCGGGAGAGCCCCGGCTCCAGCGTGAAGCGCGTCCGCGACCAGTCGCACGACGCGCCGATCGACCGGAGCTGGTTCAGGATCCTGGAGCCCGTGGAGTCCACCCACTGCCAGACCCGCTGCTCGAATGCCTCCCGGCCCAGGTCCCAGCGCGTCTTCCCCTCCGCCGCGAGTTGCCGCTCTACCACGTTCTGCGTGGCGATCCCCGCGTGGTCCGTGCCCGGAACCCACAGCGTCTCCCGGCCCTGCATCCGGCGCCACCGTACGAGCACGTCCTGGATGGTGTTGTTCAGCCCGTGCCCCATGTGCAGCACGGACGTCACGTTCGGCGGCGGGATCACGATCACGTACGGCTCGCGGCCCCCTTCGAGCACGTCCCGGGCCTCCGCCCGGAAGTAGCCGCGCGATTCCCATTCCCGATAGAGCGGTCCCTCGATGCTTCGAGGGTCGTATTGCGGCGAGAGTGGCTCCGTCATATCCACCAAGGAGATCGGGTCGAACTCGAAAAACGTAGGTTAGCGCACGGCGCCCGCGGTCGTCAATGACCGGCGAGCCGCCTCATACCCCGCGCGGCCGGCTGTGTTTTTCTGGGAAATTCGGATCCCGGGCGACGTCGGCTCAGCCGGCCTCCGCGGCGCTCGACCCGCCTTCCAGGTCGAGGCCCGACTGCTCCAGCGTGAGGCGGGTGCCCTTCTTCATGTCGTCGAGCACGCCCGCCGACGGGTTGAGATCCTGGATCGGCTCCTCGGGTACGTTCCCCAGCCGGCGGTGAGACGCGTCCTCTACCGTACCCCGGTCCGTCGGCGCGGCCGGCCCCGTGGTGTGACCTTCCACCGCCGGCGAGAGCTTCGCCACGTCGTCGCCTGCGGCTTCCTCCATCCGGTTCACGCCCAGGGCCCGGGTCACGAGCCGGACCTTGTCGTCCGGCCGGTCCGGCTCCGTCTCCCGCCCCTGGCGACGCCGCCCGGTTCCCACCCCGAGCTGCGTCAGCCGTCCTGCGCCCGTACCCGCCAGACCCTCCGCCTCGTTCCGCAGCCGCGTCCGTAGCGCGTGCTCCTCCTCGACCGCCACGTCGAGCCGGTTCACCACCGTGGTCGCGCCAGACGCCTCCTGCGCCAGCGCAACCGCACGATCCGCCTCGTCCTCATCCCGGACCGTGCCCGTGAGCTCGATGACCCTCGGGGTGAGCGCGGCAACGTCCAGCGGCCGCTGCGAGAGGATCGGATCCTCCATGAACCGATCCACGATCCGCTCCTCGATGCGCGCGAGCTCGCGGATCAGCCGGATTTCCCGAATGCCGCCGTAGCGCCGCCCGAACGCGGCGCCCAGGGCCAGCCCGGCCGCCGTACCGATCAACAGTGCTCGAATGTCCGCTCCGGCGTCCCGTCCCATGCCGACTCTGCCGCAGACGTTGACTCCACGCTCCGCAGCAGAACGGTGCAAGTCATAGACCAGGGACTGCCGAGCGCCTCGAAGTCACTGGGACCCGTCCGGCGGCGGCTTCCGCTGGGCTTCCCGCTCCCGGTCACGCCGCTCCCGGATCGCTTTCGCCCGCTCGTCGAACCGGTCCCGCACCCGCGCCCGGTCCGCCTGGTCCTGAATCTCCCCCCACTCCCGGAGCCGGTTCCGTGCATCCTCGCGGGAGGACGGGAGTCCGAGCGCCGGCAGAGGCACGGTGATCCCGCCCAGGTGCAGCCCCGCCGGCGAGATCCCCCAACGCTTCCCGTCCTCGCCCTTGATGGTCCAGTCCGTCGCACGGCGACGCGCCTCGGCCTCGGCCATGAGCGAGTCGTTCAACTGCCCGAGCTTGCCGTAGACCCGCTCGAGCATCAACTCCTCCTCCGACTTGAGCGGAGGGGGCCGGTCGCTGGGCATGGCCCAGAGCCGTTCGTCCCGGAGCGGTGTGCGGATCCTGTCCACGGCCCGCGGCACCACCGTCGGGGGGCCCTGTTCGACCTCTCCCCCGGCCCCACCCGCCGCGCCCGGTCCCGCCTGCGGCGGCGTGGTCACCCGCGGGTCCACCTGCCGCTCCTCCGGGCGCTCCGCCTCCTCCTCGAGCGGCGGCGCCCCTTCCGCGAGCTGGTAGACGCGCATGCCCTGCAACGGTCGATCGGCCGCGCCCGGCGCACGCCCGACGGGCGCCGGCGGCCGCTCCGTGTACAGCCACCGGCCGGCCAGGATTATGGCGATGATGTTGATGACGAGCGAAACGCCCAGTCCGACGGCGAGGGCCCGCCGGTAGGATGGCCGCCTGCGGTTGCCGCCTGGACTCGGCAGCGTCGGCGGCTGGTGCGCGGGCTGCGCGGGAGATCGGACCAGGGCGGGAGCGTTCATCGTTCCCCTTCTAAACCGGCCGGGCTCGGCCAGTTCCGGCCGCCTCAGAGGAGACGGCCGAGCCGCGAGGCCGCTTCCTCCAGCCGAGCCGGCGGTTGCGTGAGCGCGATCCGGATGAATCCCTCCCCGCCCGGACCCAGCGCCGCGCCTGGCATGACCACCACCCCTTGCTCCAGGAGCGCCCGCCGGGCGAACGCTTCCGAGGCGGCTCCGCCCGGTACCGGGACCCACAGGTACATCGTGGCCTGGGGCGCCCGCGCATCGAATCCCGCCGAGCGCAGAGCCGCCACCAGCGCGTCCCGCCGCTCCCGGAACGCGGCCACGTTCCCCGGCACCCACTCGTCATAGCTCTCCAGCGCGGCCCGGGCCGCCGCCTGCACCGCCAGGAACGCGCCCGTATCCACGAACGACTTCACCCGTTGCAGCGCCTTGATCGCCGCCTCGCCCCCCGCGACCCACCCGATCCGCCACCCCGTCATGTTGTACGTCTTCGAGAACGAGTGGAACTCGAGCGCAACATCCCGCGCCCCCTCGATCTCCAGGATGCTCGGCGGGCGGTACCCATCGAAGGCGATCTCGCTGTACGCGTTGTCGTAGACGAGGAGCGCGCCCCGCTCCCGGCAGAACGCGACCGCCGCTTCCAGGTACTCCCGCGGCGCCGACGCCGCCGTCGGGTTGTTCGGATAGTTCAGGTACAGAATCCGCGTGCGCCGCGCCACGTCCTCCGGGATCTCATCCAGCGGGATCAGGAAGTCGTTCTCCGGACGGAGCGGGACCACGTACGGCTCTCCACCCGCGAGCAGCGTCCCCCCGACGTACGGTTGATAGCCCGGGTCCGGGAGCACCGTCGCGTCCCCCGGGTCCACGAAGCACAGCGCCACGTGCGCGATCCCTTCCTTGGACCCGATCAACGGCAGGATCTCCCGATACGGGTCGAGCCGCACGCCGAACCGGCGCTCCATCCACGCCGCCACGCCCTCCCGGAACCCCGGCAGCCCGAGCTGGAACGGATAGCGGCTCATCCCCGGATCCGCGAGCGCCTCCCGCAGCGCCTGCACCGCCGCCGGGGGGGGCGGCAGATCCGCGTCCCCGGCGCCCAGGTCGATCACATCCACCCCCTCCGCCTTCAGCCGCCGCTTGATTTCCGGCACATCGGCCAGTGGATAGGCCGGAAACGACTCCAACCGCCTCGCCAGTCTCAACATGTCTCCTCGTCTCACGCCGCCCCGGTTCGCTTCACCGGGGCAAGAAGCACACCCCGCCGGCGCGCCCCGCGCTCACGGCCCCACCACCGGGTTCCGGACCCGGCTCAGCCCGACGATCTCGACCTCGACTTCGTCCCCCGCCTTCAGCGGACCCACGCCCTCCGGCGTCCCCGTCGCGATCAGGTCCCCCGGCTCCAGCGTCATGATCCCGCTGATGTACGCGATCAGCTCCGGGATCCCGAACGCCATCTCCGATGCCCGGCCCCGCTGCCGGATCTCGCCGTTCACCCGCCCCACCACCTCCAGATCGCGCCAGTCCACCCCGTCCGCGGGGTACATCGGTCCCACCGGGCAGAAAGTGTCGAACCCCTTCGCCCGCGTCCACTGGTCGTCCATGCGCTGGAGGTCGCGCGCCGTCACGTCGTTCAATGCGACGTAACCCGCGACCACCTCTAGCGCGTCTTCCGCCCGCACGGCCTTCGCCCGCCGCCCGATCACCACGCCGATCTCCGCCTCGTGCTCGACCCGGCTCGATACCGCGGGCAATCGGATCGCGTCGCCCGCCCCGCACAGCGATGACGGCGGCTTCAGGAAGATCAGCGGCCGCTCCGGCACATCGTTCCCCAACTCCCGCGCGTGGCCCACGTAGTTCCGCCCCACGCAGACGATCTTGGATGGCTTCGGCTCCATCGCTCCGAACACCCGGCTGTCGGTCATGCCGACATGGTAATTCCCCACGGCCCCCGCCGCCACCCCACGCCCCCGCCTCGGCCGGCCTCAGGCCTCCACCGGCCACTCCTCGGCCCGCATCGCATAGAACCGGCGCACGTCTTCCCGAAGCTCCCCCCACCTCCCCACCCGCAGCGGCGCCGGCGGCAGCGATTCCAGCAGATAGCGCCCGTACGTCTTCTCCATGACTCGCCGGTCGAGCAGCACCACCACGCCCCGGTCGCCCCGGGACCGGATCAGCCGCCCGAATCCCTGCTTCAGCCGGAGCGCGGCGTGCGGCAGCATGAAATCCCGGAACGAGTTGCCCCCCTCCCGCTCCACCGCCTCCAGCCGCGCGGCCGTGAGCGGCTCGCTCGGCACCTTGAACGGCAGCTTCGCCAGCACCAGCGCCCGCAACGGCTCGCCCGGCACGTCCACGCCTTCCCAGAACGACGCCACCCCGAGCAGGATCCCCCGCCCACTCTGCACGAACTCCCCGAGCAGCTGCGTGCGCGGACGCTCCCCCTGCACGAAGAGCGGCCAGCGGCCATCGATCCGTCGCCGCCTCAGGTCCATGGCCACCGCCCGCAGCGACCGGTACGACGTGAACAGCACGAACACCCCGCCGTCGCTCGCCTCCGCCAGGTCCTCCACCACATCCGCCGTCGCCCGGTCGTACGCTGCGCTCTGCTCCCCCTTCGGTTCCGGCAGGTCCGTCGGCACCACCACCAGCGTCTGACTCTCGAAATCGAACGGCGATGGGAAGACCGCCTCTTCGAGACGCATCCCCCCGCCGTTCAGCCCGATCCGTCCCCGCAGGAACTCGAAGCCGTCCCGGGTGGCCAGCGTGGCGGAGGTCAGCACCGCCGTGTCCACCCGCTCGAACAGCGCCTCCCTCAGCGTGTCCGAGAGATCCACCGGCGCCGCGTTCACCACCACGTTCGGCTCCTTCCCCTCGCCCCCACCCCGCCGCTCCACCCAGCGCACCATCGCTTGCGTGTCCGGTCCCGGCTCCAGCGCCATTCGCAGCGCCTCGCCCACGGCCCTCAACCGTCCCGCCGCCGCATCCAGCTCCAACAGCTGCTCCGCGAGCGCTTCCTGCCACCGGGTGTCCACCTGCAGGCTCTCCCGCAACCGGTCGAGCCCGCGAGCCAGCTCCGCGATCCCTACGAGCACGCCCTCCAACGGCTCGTCGAGCCCGGGCACCGCATCCGCCCTCACATCCAGCCGGAGCATCCCGTCCTCCATCCGCCCCGCGGCCGTCTCCAGCCGGATGAACAGCTCCGCCGCGTGCTCCCGCAGCCGCTCCACCTGCGGACGGAGCTCCGCGCCGATCCGCCGTAGCGCGTCCTGCTGGAGGAGGTCGTCCCGCCCCGCCCGCAGCCGCTCCTCCACCGCGGCCAGGATCCCCCGACCCCGACGGTCCAGCCGCGCCAACAGCCGGAACAGCCCCCGCCGGGACACCGCCGCGCCGAGGTGGGACGTGGCCGCATCCTCCAGATTGTGCGCCTCGTCCAGGATCACCCGCCGGTACGGCGGCAGCACCGCCGGCGCCGTGTAGTTCCCCTGCGCCCGGCGAACCGCCAGATCGCTGAAGAGCAGGTGATGGTTCACCACCAGCACGTCCGCCCCCGCAGCGTCCCGCCGCGACCGTTGATAGAAGCACTCCTCGAAGTGTGGGCAGCGCGCACGCAGGCAGACGTCCGACTCGCTCGCCACCTCGTCCCAAACCTCCGCACTCGGCTCGAAAGGCAGGTCCTGGAGCGAGCCGTCCCGCGTCGTGCGCAGCCATTCCACGATCGCCTCCAGCTCCGCCCGCTGGGCGCCCTCGAAGAGCTGCGCCTGATGCACCGACGCCAGCCGCGCCCGCCGGATCGACACGTAGTTCCGCCGGCCCTTCACCATCGCGAACCGGAACGGCGCACCCAAAGCCTTCCGCAGGAACGGAAGGTCCTTCCCCACCAGCTGCTCCTGGAGGTTGATCGTGTTCGTCGACACGATCGTCCGCTCCCGGTTCGCCAGCGCCCATTGGATCGCCGGCACCAGGTACGCGATCGACTTCCCCGTCCCCGTGCCCGCTTCGACCAGCGCCACACCGCCCTCGTTGTAGGACCGCGCCACGAGCTTCGCCATCGCCCGTTGCGTCGGCCGGTCCTCATACGAGCCGTGCCACTTCCCGATGGGCCCGCCCGGCGCCAGGACCGCGGCGACCTCCTCCTCGTCGAGCCACGTGTACTCCCGGACCTGCCGGGGCTCCACCACCACGTACAACTCGCTCGCCCCGTTGTCCGTGATGGCCAGCCCCACGCCCATCTCGTAGAGCGCCGCCGCCACCTCCAGGTCCGCGCTCGAGGGCGTCAGGTCCCCCGAAGGATGGTTGTGGATCACCACGCTCCCGGGCTCGGCATCCTGCACCGCGGCGAGGACCGCCGTCCGGTGCCCCCGCGCCACCACCCGCGGCTCCACCACCGCGCCGTCCTCGGAGACCGTCGCCACGAAGCATACCTCGTTGCCTCGCGCGCGTGCGATCTCCGCCCGAATCTTCGCCGCGGCCCCGCGGCTCAGGTACAGATCCTGGCCCACCGGCTCTCCGAATCGATGCTGACTACGGCTCCCTGGCCCCCGGCACGAAGGTACACCGAAACATCCGCCCCGTGCCAGAAGGGGCGGCCGTGCTGCCGCACGACCGCCCCTCTCCAATCCCGTGGCCGTCTGCCCCGGGCCCGCGACCCATTCGGCCGCCAGGCCCGGAACCCCGGCCTCGGCGCGCCCCGGCCGCCCTCACGTCTTCAGCGTCTTCTTCTTCGCCGCCGGGAACAGCACGTTGTTCAGGATCAGCCGGTACCCGGGAGAGTTCGGGTACATGTCCAGGTCCGTCGGCGGATCCCCGATCTGGTGCTGCGGGTCTTCGGGATCGTGCCCGCCCAGGAACGTCCACGTCCCTTCCCCGTACTTCCCGTGGATGTACTTCGTCCAGCCCGTGCCCTCCTCTTCCGCCAGCACGATCACCCCGGGCTTCAGTCGGTCCTTCCGGAACGACGTGGTCAAGCCGTAGAAGTCCGACAGCACGTTCTGGTGGTTCTGGACGAGCATCGACGGGACCGGATCGAACTTGGCGCTGAACTCGAACAGCGTGAACGCCCCGAGCGGCTGCCGCCACGGCGTGTTCACCTGGTGGCCGTCGATGTCGCTGAACGCGTTCACGCCCGGGTTCACCTGGACGTCGGCGCCCTCGAACGCCATGGTCCGATCCCACTGCATCTTGGAGCTCGCGTCCGGGTCAGCCGGCGTCCCGTCCGCGAACGGCGCGGCAATGTCCACCCCCACCGCCGCCAGCGCGAGCTCGAGGGTTTCCGTGGCCGTGCACATGGCGAACAGGAACCCGCCCTGGGCCACGTACCGACGGATCTCCTCCGCCACCGCCTTCTTCAATTCCGGTGTGTTCGGATAGCCGAACTGCCGCGCCACGGCTTCGTTCCGCTCCACCTCTTCCTGGAGCCAAGGCGCACCGGCGTAGTTGATGTAGAACTTCGAGTACTGGCCGGTGAAGTCTTCGTGGTGCAGATGCAGCCATTCGTACTCCCGGAGCCGGCCCTGGAGCACTTCCTCGTCCCACACCTTGTCGTACGGGATCCCCGCGTACACCAGCGCCAGGGTCACCGCATCGTCCCACGGCGGACTGTTCGGCGGCGTGTACACCGCGATCTTGGGCGCCTTTTCGAGGATGATGCTCTCCATGTTGCTTTCCTCGATCGTCGCCCGGATCTCGGCCACCTGGCCCGCCGACGCCGGCTCCACCGCCACCCCGCGGAGCGCCGCCTCTCGCCTGACTTCCGGACGGTCCGGGAGCAGGAACGAGCCCGACCGGTAGTTCAGGAGCCACTCCGCGGTCAGTCCCTGCTGGAGCGTCCAGTACGTCAAGCCGTACGCCTTGAGATGATTCGTCTGGGCATCATCCATGGGCACGAGCAGGTACTGCGACTGTGCCGGGGCCGTGGCGAGCGCCGTGACCAGGAGGGAAACGAGGAGAAAACGCATCGGGACTACTTCCTTACTGCTACTGCATCAAGAACTCGGAACACGCCCTTGCAGCCGGTCCAGCTCGCGCCGGGCCTGGGGCACGAGGGCGCTCCGCGGATGATCGAGGATGAGGCGCTCCAGGAGTTCCCGCGCCTCCGCCACCCGATCTTCGCGCCCGGCCAGCGCTCTCGCCAGGGCGAGCAGCGCCGCCGGCGCTTCGGGAAACTGCGCGTAATCCGTTATGATCGTTCGCCGGATCCGCTCGGCCTCCTCGGCGAGCCCGGCCCGGTCCGCGAGCGACGCGGCATGGTCGAGCAAGACCGACCGTTCGCCGGCCGACAGCCCCTGTGTGCCGCCCACCAGCACCGCCACCGCCTCGTGTGCACGCCCGTTCGCCAGCTCGGTACTGGCCCGGCCCAGGACCTCGCCCGCCGCGCTCGACAGTCGGCCGAGCATCGTGGCCAGCGCGATCGTCTCCGTCGCCTCCGCGCCGCTCAGCGCCTGCGCCGCGGTCAGGAACGCGGACCGCGCTCCCTGCAGGTCGCCCTTGCGCAGCGCCAGCCGGCCCCGCGCCATGCTCGAGCGCGGACCCGTCACGCTCCGGAGCAGCCGCTCCGCCTCGTCCAGCTTCCCTTCCGCAAGGAGCCGGTTGCCGACCGCCGCGCCGAGCCGGTCCAGCTCCGGCGCATCCGGGAACTCGCGCCGGAAGGACTCGAACGCCTCCAGCGCGCGCTCCCCGCCTTCCTCCCGGGCCGCCAGCTCGATCCGGAACGCCGCGGCCTCCCGACGCTCCGGCGAGCCCGCGGCGAACGCCTTCTCCAGGATCTGGTAGCTCTCCCGCGCCCGGGCCGTGTCTCCCACCGCCAGCGCCAGGCTCGCGAGCCGGCTCCGGACCGTCAGGAGCTGCTCCTCCGGCGCCTCCATCTCGAGCAGCTCCGAGTACGCCCAGTACGCCAGTCGGGGCAGCCGTGCTCCCTCCGCCCGCCGCCCGATCTCCACCAGGAAGATGTGCCGCTCCGCTCCGACGATTTGTGCGGCCACCTGCTTCGCCAGCGACTCCGCTTTCGGCTCCAGGCCCGCATCCACCGCCAGATCCGTCGCCGCCCGGAGCCGTCCCACCGATGCCGGCGGCCGCTCCAGGGATTCGATGAGACCGGGGATCAACTGCGCACCGCCATCCGGCAGCGCCATCAGCCGCCGCTTGACCAGCGTATAGCCTCGCCCCTCGGGCCCGATGGCACGGCTCCACTCATCCACCGCCCGCTCCAGATCCCCCTCCTCCACGTACACATCCCCGAGTTCGAGCGCGAGCGCATCCGGCCGGCCGACCCGCTCCCGCCCACGCTCCAGCACCTGGATGGCCCGCCCGTACTGCCTCCGCGCCTGCCACACCCGCGCAACCTCCCGGTACGGCGTCTCCAGTCGCGGCATGGCCCGCATCCAGCGCTCCGCCGCGCGCTCCATGTCCTCCAGTCGGTTCAGCGCCGAGTACGTCCGCACCAGCATCTGGTGTCCGACCGTGGACGTCTGGTCCGCCGTCAACATCCGCTGTAGCGCCGGGATCAGCTCCTCGAGCCGGCCCTGTACGCGCAGCAGGCGCTCCAGCGAGAGGATCGCGCTGAGCGACGTCGGCCGATCCTCCAGCACCGCCCTCACGACCCTCTCCGCTCCCGCATAGTCCCCGGCCGCTTCGAGCGCCGCCGCCTCCTGTAGCAGCCGGATCTCCGAACCGCCACGCCCCTGCGCGTCCTGCGCAACCCCGTCCAGCGCCGTGCACAGCGCCAGGAGCGCCATGCCCCAGCCCCGGACCGCGGCGCGGCGGATCCGCGCTCGACGTCGACGCCCGGATGCCTCTTCCGTCATCGGCTCTCCCTCGCCCGGGCCTCCGTCTGGCCCCGGTTCAGACGGTCGAAGTAATCCAGGATCAATCGCCGGTACGCCGGCGGCAGATCCCGCAGCTGCTCGGGCGTCGGCGCCGGGTACCGCGGCCCGCCCTCGAGGAGCCGCGGATCCAGCGGGCCCGCGAGCGACGGCGCCACGTTCCCCGGACGCTGCGCTTGCCGCTCGTCCGCCACTTCGTCCCGCTCCAGCGTGCGGCCCGCGTCCAGGAGCCGATGGAAGAGCCGCTCCTGGCGCGCCAGGATCTCCGGGTTCAGCCGCCCGCCGGCCAGCTCCTGGGCGATCCGCTCCGCCTCCCGGGCCAGCTCATCGAGCCGCCCCAGCACGTCCTCGCGCCCGCCCATCATGTCGTTCATGCCGCCGAGCTTGTCCGCGATCTCCCGCTGCTGTTCCGCGAGATCGCGCAACTGGCGGCTCAGCGCCTGCGGCGAGAGGTCCAGCGGCAGGAGCGAGTTCGACTGCCCGTTCAGCGAGCCCTGCTGCCTGGCCAGGTCCGTGAGCTGCTCCAGCGCTTCCTGGAGCCCCGTGCCCGTCTGGCTCTGCGCGATCTGCTCCCCGTTCTCCGCCAGCGCCAAGGCGAGCCGGTTCAGCGCCTCCACCGTCCGCGCCGCTTCCGCCGTCGGTACCCGCGGCGGCCCATCGTTCCCGGACATGGCGTCCAGCGTCTGCTGCATGCTCAGCATCGCGCGCCCGAGCGCGGCGCCCACCTCCCGGTTCATCAGCGCCGAGCGCTGCCCCGCCTCCGACAGGTTCCGGCCCAGCGCCTGGAGCCCCTGCTGCAGGGCGGCCTGCTCGGAGCGGATCGCCTGCATCTCCTGGCTCCCGACCTGCGCTCCGCTCTCCTCTGCCTGCGCCATCCAGTCCTTGAGGGCAAGCTGCCGCTCGGCGAGGGAGAGCGCCTCCTGCGTGGCCTGCTGGACCGCCTGCTGCACTTCCTCCTTCCACGCCTGGGCCATTTCCTGCCGCGCCGCGTCGAGCGACCTCGCGGCCTGCTCCAGCTTCGCCGCGGCCTGCTCGGCCATCTGACCCGCCTGCTCGCCGGGCCGCTGGCCGCCCATGCCGCCCTGCTGGCGTCCGGCCTCCTCGCCCTGCTGACCCTGCTGGCCCTGCTGTTGGCCCTGCTGGCCTTGCTGACCCTGTTGCCCCTGCTCGCCTTGTTGACCTTGTTGCCCTTGCTGCCCCTGCTGCTCGCCCTGCTGGCCTTGTTGCCCCTGCTGACCCTGCTGACCTTGTTGCCCCTGCTGACCCTGCTGGCCTTGTTGCCCCTGCTGACCTTGCTGACCTTGCTGCCCCTGTTGACCCTGCTCCTGGCCCTGTTGCTGGCCCTGGTCCTGGCCCTGCTGGCCCTGCCGGCCTTGTTGCTGACCCTGCTGCTGGCCGGTCGGGTTCGCCTGGTCCTGCCCCTGCTCCCGCTGGATCGACGGTAGCCGGGGTTGGGGCAACTGAGCGAGCTGCTCCGCCCGGGTCATCCCCTCCTTCGCATCCTCGACCAGCTCCTGCGCCTCGGCGGTCTGCTCCGCGGCCCGCGTCTCTCCCTGCTGTTGGAGCTGCTCCCTCAAGCGCTCCAGCGCCTGGTTCAGCGCTTCGGCCCGCTGTGCCAGCTCGGCCTGCTGCTGCGCACGCTCCGGCGACAGCGTGCCCTCCTGCTTCATCGCCTCCGCCAGCGCCTGCTGCTGGCGAGCCAGCTCCTTCGCCTCCTGGGCCAGGGCGTTCATCTGCTGCTCCGCGGCCGCCCGGCGCAGGAGCTCGAGGCTCTGCTCCATCCGCTGGCGCAGCTCATCCTGGTTCTCCGCGAGCTGCTCCAGCGCCTGCTGCATCTGCTGCGGGTCGAGGTTCTCGAGCGCCTGCCGGAGCTCGTTCAGCCTCTGGCGCAACTCCGGGGTCAGCACCTGGTCGTAGAGCTGTCGCAGCTCGTGGAGGCGTTCCTGGAGCTGCGGGTCCTGGAGCCCGGCGGCGCGCATGGCCCGGTCCAGCGCGTCCAGCCGCTCCCGCATCTCCTCGACCTTGCTGATCATCGCCTCCTGGCGCTCCAGCAACTGTCGGGCGGCCTCGGCCTGGCGATACTCCATGCCCTGCCGGGCGCCGTTCGTGGCGCCCGGGCGCTCGCCTCGCGCCGTCGAACGCCCGGACTGTCCCGACCCGGATCCCCCGGCCGTACTGGACCTCCGCCGGAGATCCCTCGTGGCCTCCCCGAGCTCCCGCGCCGAGCGCGCCAGCGATTCCGCTTCATCCACGAGGCTCGCCGCCTCCTCGTCCGCCTGCCGCCGCAGCTCCGTCATGCTCGGCAGGCGTAGCCGGTACGTCTCCGAAACGCCGACCTGTCCGCCGGGCGAGTTGTCCGTGACGCGCACGTGATAGTAGAGCGTGTCGCCGGGGAGCAGGCGCCGCTCCGTCGCATCCAGTACCGCCTGGAGCGACACGCGGTCGGGCACGCCGTCCAGCGGGATGGCCAACTCCACCGCCGGGTCCCGCTGCCCGAAGGCGCTCACCCGCCAGCTCACCAGCGTAGCCGCACGCAAGCCGTGGTCGTCCCTGGCGTCGATCAGCAGCGGCTGCTGCATGTTCGGCCCGAGCACCGTGTCCCGGCCGGGATACGTGATCTCGACCAGGGGCACGCTGTCCGGCACGATCTCCAGCTCGAGCGGCATCAGCGGCACCATGGGCGATGCGCCGTTCCCGTCGGTCACCCGCCACTCGTAGAGACCGCTCGTCCGCGGCGTCCAGCGGCCGCTGAATCGGTCCGCGCTGACCGCGAGCTGGACCTGGGTATGCCCGTCCGCGTGCACCAGCGCGGCGCTGGCCACTTCCCTCGTCGCCCGGCCGCGGACCCGCAGCTCGGTCCCCGCGGGAATCCGGAGCACGGGCGTCTCGCCCTCGAACCGCTCCGCCTCCCGCCCCAGGTACGCCGGGTAGACCACGTCGATCACGAGGTCGGAGACGAGCATCGGATCCACCGGCCGGACCCGGAACGTGTCGCTCACCGCCCCGTCCGGCGCCACGACCCAGTAGATCAGCGGCGCATCGATCCCGGCCAGGCGCGTCGTCGCCTCGCCCTCGGTGACGGCGAGCGTCCGTTGCCGTGGCACGTCACCGGCCGAGCGCCACCGCAGCGTCACCGAGCCGCGGCCGGGTGCGCCGACACGCACATCCAGCGAACCGCCCCGCGGGACCTCCGCGTCCCCCGGCCGCACCACCAGTGCAGGCAGGGCCGGCGGCGTCAGGTGGGCTAGGGGGTTGAGCAGCGGCGTCCACCCCGCCCGGCTCCGCTCGGGCGAAATGAATCCGAGGAGCAGCACGAGCACCGCGAGTCCCGAGAACGCAGCCACCGCCCGCTTGCGTCGCCGCCGCGCGAGCTCGCCCAGCTCCCCCGAGAGCTCCACCTCCGTGGCGCCCGCCAGCTCCCTCGCCACCGCCGCTTCCGCGTGGCTGAACAGCGCGGGCGACGTCCCCTCCGGAAGCGACCGGCTCAACTCCAGCACCCCGCGAACGCTACCCTCCGGCAGCCCCCGCCGCGCCTCCGCAGCCGCCGCGATCCGCCGCTCGTCCACGCCCGCGACCCACCGCCGCCCCACCCACCACGCAATGGCCACGCAAACCGCGGCCGCCACGATCTCCAGCACCAGCGGCGCCGCGCTCGGCGCGGGCCAGCCCCGCGTCCCCACGAGCGCCCACGTGGCCAGCAGCAACACCGGCACGACCGCGCCCGCCACACACAACACCGCAAGCCACGCATCCCGCCGCACCCGCCGTCGGGCGGCGCGGATCAGGCTCCACAACCTCTGGCCGGCCGGACTCATGGTACCACCTGCGATAGAGCGTAGAGGAAGACGTTCAGGCCCATCCGCAGCGCCTGCTCACGGACCTGGGGCGGGTTCCCGTGCACCTGCTCGTCCTCCCAGCCATCCCCCAGGTCCGTCTCGTAGGTGTAGTACACGACCAGCCGCCCGTTGTGGAACAGCCCGAACCCTTGCGCCGGCTTCCCGTCGTGCTCGTGGATCTTCGGCAGGCCCTTCGGGAAATCGTAGAAGACGTGATAGATCGGATGGTCCGCCGGCAGCTCCACCAGCTCCTGGTCCGGGAACACCCGCCGCATCTCGCGCCGGAAGCTCTCGTCCAGCCCGTAGTTGTCGTCCGCGTGCAGGAACCCCCCGGACGTCAGGTAGCGCCGCAGGATCTCGACCTCCTCATCCGTGAACCGCACGTTCCCGTGACCCGTCATGTACAGGTACGGATAGTTCCAGATGGCCGGATCCGTCAGCTTCAACGTGACGGGACGCGTCTCCACCGGGAGGTTCGTGCGCTCTCGGATGAAACTCAGCAGGTTCGGCAGCGCCGACGGATTCGCGTACCAGTCGCCTCCTCCGTCGTACTGCAACTGCACGATCGTCATGGCCCCGCCCGGCCGCGCCTGCTGCGCGGCGAGACCGGACGTGATCGGGCCAATGAACGGGATCAGCGCGATCAGGAGTAGCTGGAACAACTGCGGCATCAGGGTCGGTCTCCTCCATCCCCGCGATCCACCGCAAGGACGATCTCGTACGCACGATTGCGCGGCATGCCGAGGCGCGCCACGAGCTCCCGCGCGACCGCGCTCGGCCGCTGCCCCTCGGCGAGCAGCGCCCGGGCCAGGTCCCGCGCAGCGTCGTCCCCGGCTTCCGCCTCACCGACCCGCGACTCTTCGCGCCCGGCCAGTACGACCACGACTTCGCCCCGGACGGCTTCTCGCTCGTAATAGGCGGCCGCATCGGCCAATGTTCCGCGGAAGAACGTCTCGTGCACCTTGGTCAGCTCCCGGGCCACAACGACCCGCCGGTCGGTACCACAGCATTCCAGCAGCCCGTGCAGGAGCCGGACCAACCGCCCTGGCGCTTCGTAGATCACCGCCGTGTGGTCCAGCGCCGCGATGGCTTCCAGCCGCTTCGTCCGCTCCGGCCCGGATCGGGGCAGGAACCCGAAGAACGTGAACGGCTCCGGCTCCAGCCCCGACGCCACCAGCGCGGCCAGCACCGCCGACGCGCCCGGGATCGGCACCACCTCGTGCCCCGCCTCGATCACCGCTCGCACGATCCGCGCGCCCGGATCGGACACCAGGGGCGTTCCCGCATCCGACACCAGCGCCAGGGACTGCCCCGCTCCGAGCCGCTCCAGGATCACCCTCGTGCGCGCCGCCTCGTTGTGCGCGTGCAGCGAGACCAGCGGCGTCGTAAGACCGTAGTGCTTCATCAGGATCGACGTCCGCCGCGTGTCCTCCGCCAGGACGCAGTCGACCTGGCCGAGCACCTCGACCGCACGGTAGGTGATGTCCCCGAGATTCCCGATGGGAGTGCTCACAATATATAGCAATGACATATACTTACACCAGGTGGGAAGGATCCGGCGGGGCGCGGCCGGCTCACTCCGACAGGCCGCTCGGCAACCAGCGGAAGAACCCCTGCGCGTCGAGCGCGTACCGGTGGCCCCGGGTGATACGGGCAAGGACCTCCAGGCCGTCGATCGCCCCGGCCCGCTCCGCCCGCAACAGCGCATCGCCGAGCCACTCGGCGACGGCCGCCGTTACCGCTTCGGGCGGATCGATCGGGTCGCTCTCCACCCGCCCGTCCGGACCGAGCCGGTACGTGGCCAGAGCCGGATGTCTCGCCCGGGCCCGCTCCAGCGCTTCGCGGAAGAACGTATTCGCCTGTGCCGTCCCGATCCGCGCCCCGACGGCTTCCACGGCCTCGCGGATGATCCGGCTGTAGAGCTGCACGAGGGCGATCGGCGCCTGGATCGGGAACCCCTCCAGCCGTGGGTACGCCGCAACGGTGAGGCCCCGGGCCCGGTCCCGGTCGAACAACCGGGCCAGCGCGTCCGCATCCGTCTCCCCCGGTCGCCGGTCCACGAGGTACGTCGACTTCGGCAGACCGTTCTCGAGGACCAGGTAGTGCGCCGCCGTCCCCTCCCGTACCTCGAGTACGCCGTCGAACCGGCGCTCCCGGAGCATGGTGAACATCCGCCCCGGCTGCGCCGGGTTCAGCTCCGAGGCCGTGAGCACCGGCTCCCCGCGGATCGTGGCCAGCATCGCCGCGAGCTGGTCCACCGGCGCCCCATGGTACGCTACGTAGGCCCGCTCCACCGCTGCGTTCGCGCGGTCCAGCACGCTGCGCACCGATACCACCGCGCGCCCGCGCGCGCTCACCCGCGCCGCAGTTGCCGGCTCGCCATGAAGCAGAAAGATCAGATCGACCGCATCACCGAGATACAGGGCCACGTACCCCGGTACCCGGGCCAGCCGGTCGAGCTTTCCATCGTTCAGCAGATTCGGGAGGTTGACGTAGCGGAGCTTCGTCCGCTGAAGGTAGGACTGCTCGTGGGGAAAGCGCTCGATCATACGCGGCTCGGGCGATGGCTCCCGCTACTCCGGGGAGGGGAGCCGTCCCTAATCTGCCGCGCGCTCGCCCCACGAGCAAGGGGGCGTCAGAGATGCTCCTGGATCTTCCGCTCCAGATGCGCCTTCGGCACCGCGCCCACCACCGTGTCCACGTGCCGCCCGTCCTTGAAGAACAGGATGCTCGGGATCGACCGCACGTTGAACCGCGCCGTCGTCTGGTGGTTCGAGTCCACGTCCAGCTTCGCCACCTTCACCCGGCCCGCGTACTCGTTGGCGATCTCGTCCACGATCGGCGCCACCATCCGGCACGGGCCGCACCATTCCGCCCAGAAATCCACGATCGCGAGGCCTTCGCCCTGTTCGATCTCGTCAGCGAAGTTCGCGTCCGTCACTGCGATCGGCTTGACGTCCGACATTCTCTTTCTCCTTGTCCCGGGGCCGGGGCCGTGGTCGTACCCCGGGTCCCGTGTTAGCTTACGGTCAGCCGAAACAGCAAGAACTCGGCCGACCCCCTGAAACCTCGTGGGCTCGGCCGCTTCCCATGACGACCGATTCCACCATGTCCGAATTCAGCATCGACCACGTGGCCATTGCCGTGGCCTCCATCGCGGAAGCCCGCCCGACTTACGAACTCCTGACCGGCGCCAGCGGTTCCCCGGTCGAGAACGTGGAGGCTGAAGGCGTCAACGTCGCCTTCATCGGATCCGGGCCGACCCGGATCGAGCTCATCGAGCCCGCTTCGGAGGAGTCGCCCCTGCACGGGTTCCTGAATCGCCGGGGACCGGGGCTCCACCACGTCGCCTTCGCCGTTCCCGACCTCGACGCCGCGATCGACAGGCTCACGTCCGGCGGTCTCCGACTCGTGCCCGGCTACCCCCGCGTAGGCGCCCACGGACGCCGCGTCGCGTTCCTGCACCCGAAGTCCACCGGCGGCGTCCTGGTCGAGCTCGTCCAGCACTGAGCGCGGCCTCCGTCGCGCCCGCCCGGCCCCGCACGCCCTCCCGGACCGATCCGGCCCGGCATTGGCGGCGGCGGGCAGCGCACGCGGCTCGATCCGTCGCTCGGCGGAGCGGCCTCGGCCTCAGCGGCCGGTGATCCGCTCCACGTCGATCTGTTCGATGAGCCAGTGGCCGGTCTTCGTGCGTACCAGCGTGTAAGGGACCGACACCTGCCGGTTCGGGAACCGCATCCCCACCACGAGCTGTATCGCCTGGCCCAACCGGCCCGGTACCGGCCGCTCGCCTTCCAACCGGTAGTCCTGGTGCCTGAGGATCAACGCGAGGGTGTACATCCGCTTTTCGACTTCGGGACGCGGATCCCGGTTCAGGATCGATCCCTCCTCCGTCCCGAAGAGCCGGGCCATCGTCTCGAGGTCCTGCGCGTTCACCGCCTGTAGGAATCGCTCGATGACGAGCGCGGGCGCCACCGGCGGCGCACCCGCGCTGCCCGGTTCCGGATTCCTCCCGCAACCGGCCGCCAGGAGCACGACGAGTCCGAGCAGGATGAGCTTTCGCATGGATGCGCTCCTCTCGACGCAACGCCGCTCCCCCGGCACGGAGGAGCGGCGAGAACGTTAGACCCGGAATCGAGCCATTGTCAAGCGAACGCCGCCGGCGCCGCCGCATCCTTATCGACACGGGTGAACGTCAGCTCGGGCACGCCCGGCGTGCCGTCGATCCGGACCACGTCCCCCTCCCCGAACTCGCCCTCGAGGATCCGCAGGGCAAGCGGGTTCTGGACCATCCGCTGGATCGCCCGCTTCAGCGGACGCGCGCCGAACACCGGGTCCGTGCCCTCCTGCACGATGGCAGCCCGTGCCCCCTCCGTGACCACCAGCCCGATCTTCCGCTCCTTGAGCAGCTCCTCCACGCGCTTCAGCTGGAGCTCCACGATCCGGGCCAGCTCCGCGTCGCCGAGCGGCCGGAACACGATGACGTCATCCACCCGGTTCAGGAACTCCGGCCGGAAATGCCGACGCAGCTCCGCCATCACCTGGGTCTCGATCTCCACCCACTCCGCGGTCGGCGCCCGCTCCAGGATGTACTGGCTCCCCAGGTTCGACGTCATGATGATCACCGTGTTCCGGAAATCCACCGTCCGGCCCTGGGAATCCGTGAGCCGCCCGTCATCCAGGATCTGGAGCAGGAGGTTGAACACGTCCGGGTGGGCCTTCTCGATCTCGTCGAACAGCACCACCGAGTACGGACGCCGCCGCACCTGCTCCGTGAGCTGCCCGCCTTCCTCGTAGCCCACGTACCCCGGCGGCGCGCCGATCAGCCGCGCCACCGCGTGCTTCTCCATGTACTCCGACATGTCGATCCGGACGAGGGCGTCCTCGTCGTCGAACAGGAACTCCGCCAGCGCCCGCGCCGTCTCCGTCTTCCCGACCCCCGTCGGGCCCAGGAAGATGAAGCTGCCGATCGGGCGGTTCGGATCCTGGAGGCCCGCCCGGCTCCGTCGCACCGCGTTCGCCACCGCTTCCAGCGCCGCTCGCTGGCCGACCACCCGCGTCGCGAGCACCTCTTCCAGCCGCGTCAGCCGCTCGCGCTCCGACTCCAGCATCCGGGACACCGGAATCCCCGTCCACTTGGACACCACCTCCGCGACGTCCTCCGCGTCCACTTCCTCCTTCAGGTACTTCCCCCGGGACTGGAGCTCGGCAAGCTTCGCCTCCGCGGCCGCGAGCTCCTTCTCCAGCGTCGGGATCTCGCCGTACTGGATCTCCGCCGCGCGATTCAGGTCCCCCGTCCGCGTCGCACGCTCCGCCTCCACCCGCAGCTCGTCGAGCCGCTCCTTCATGCCCCGGAGCTTCAGGATCTGCTCCTTCTCCGCCTGCCACCGCGCCTTCATCCCGGCCACCCGCTCCCGCTGCACCCGGAGCTCCTCTTCGATGCGACGTCGACGCTCCACCGCCTCCGGGTCCGCTTCGTTCGCCAGAGCCGTACGCTCGATCTCGAGCTGCACGATCCGCCGCTCGACCTCATCGATCTCCTGCGGCATCGAGTCGATCTCGATCCGCAGGCGAGACGCCGCTTCGTCGATCAGGTCGATCGCCTTGTCCGGCAGGAAACGCCCGCCGACGTAGCGGTCCGAGAGCTTCGCCGCCGCCACGATCGCCGCATCCGTGATCCGTACGCCGTGGTGGACCTCGTACCGCTCCTTCAGCCCGCGGAGGATCCCGATCGTGTCCTCCACGCTCGGCTCCGATACGTACACCGGCTGGAACCGCCGCTCCAGCGCCGCATCCTTCTCGATGTACTTCCGGTACTCGTCCAGCGTCGTGGCCCCGACCACCCGCAGCTCACCGCGCGCCAGCGCCGGCTTCAGCATGTTCCCCGCGTCTACCGCGCCCTCCGCCGCGCCCGCGCCCACGATCGTGTGCAGCTCGTCGATGAAGACCACGAAGCGACCCTCCGCCTCCGTGATTTCCTTCAGCACCGCCTTGAACCGCTCCTCGAATTCGCCCCGGTACTTCGACCCCGCGATCATTGCGCCGATGTCCAGCGCCACTAGCCGCTTGTCCCGGAGCGATTCGGGCACGTCCCCGCTCACGATCCGCTGCGCGAGCCCTTCCACGATCGCCGTCTTCCCCACCCCGGGCTCGCCGATCAGCACCGGATTGTTCTTCGTCCGACGGCTCAGCACCTGGATCACCCGCCGGATCTCTTCGTCCCGCCCGATCACCGGGTCCAGCTTCCCTTGACGGGCGAGCTCCGTCAGATCCCGGCTGAACCGCTCCAGCGCCCGGTACTTCGTCTCCGGCGTCGGGTCCGTCACCCGGTGCGGGCCACGCACCGACTTCAGCGCCTCCAGCAGCGTGTCCCGCGTCGCCCCCTGGGCGCCCAGCAGCTTCCCCGTGCTCGACGCCTTCTCCGTCGCCAGCGCGAGCAGCAGGTGCTCCGTCGACGTGTACTCGTCCTTCAACTCCTTCGCCGTCCGCTCCGCCTCCTCGAACACCCGGCCCAACTCGCGGCTCACCGACGGCATCGTGCCCCCGCTCTGCCGCGGCAGACGCGTCATCATCGCCTCGAGCGCGGCAATGAGCCCCGGCACATCCACGCCGACCTTCTGCAGCACCGGTACGACGACCGTCTCTTCCTGCCCCAGCAGCGCCCACAGGACGTGCAGGTCCTCCAGCGTCGGGTTCCCCCGCCGCCCCGCCTCGGCCGCCGCCGTCTGGATCGCCTCGGCCGCCTTGACCGTCAATCGCTCGTAATTCAGCACGTTCGTCTCCGCTACGTTTGCGTCTCGGGTACTTCATACCCTCGGCCGGAGACCCGGCTCCGGATCCCTCCCCGCGCCGGGCCCCGCCGCTTTTCCGCTTGATCCCGCCTTGCGCGCGGGCAATCCACGTGCCCCCGAGTCCTGCCAGATTGGCAGTATCGCCCGATCCGTGGGACCACCGGGAGCCATTGCCTGGAGGATACGGCTCGCGCCGCGTACGCCCGGTGCCCTCCACGCGACTCGACGATTCGGGTCACGCGCTCCGCCTCCACGCAGGAACGGCGTTGCCCTCGGGCCTGAACCGCCGATCCGAGCCCCGGCTCGCGGCCATCCGAATCGAAGGCCGGGAGTCCGGGCCGCCCGCGATGGACCGGTCTGCTCCACTGCTGTAGCACGTGGGCGCCCGGCACCTGCGGGCCGTATCGAGGGAGACGGGTACGAGCCGGGCATTGGCTGCGGTTGTCGTCTACGCGCGGGGCGCGTGGCCAGGATTCGGGCGGGTTCGTGCTCCGGCCGGCGCGGGCCGCCGGCGGCGGGGTGGAGGGCAACGCAGGGAGGATCGGCCCGCCCGGCGACCCCGGCGGGGCTTCCGTGGCGCGGACCGGGATACGCACGCGACACGTTCGACTCCCGCACGCGGGCGCCCGGTTCGAGCGGCATCCTGTGGCCGCGCCCGGGCTGTTGCCTGCCGGGGCGGCCCGCGTCTCACGGCCCTACCGGTCTGCACGCTGCCGCGGGCGCGTCGGACGGCTCGGGTCGGGGGAGGGACCGCGGCGCGAGGACGAATGCCGCCCGGGGCCCGCCTCCCGGCAGCCCCAGGCGCGTCCGGGAAGCGACGCCGCCGCAGCCGCGTACCTGGCCCCGGGCATCCATCCCGCCCCCGTATTCCTCCACGACGGTGACGTCCCCGACGGTCCCGATGAGGGACCAGCTCAGCGAGTCCCGGTGGAGGCGGCCCGTCACGATCCGTCCGGACACCTGGTCCGTGCCGGAAAAGCTCCAGACCGATGAATCATCGGCGAGCGGGGTCCGGACCCATTCGGCGTCGAAGACGACGCGGACGGTGTCGAACGTCGCGGGCCCGAGCCACACGATGACGCCGTGGAAGGATCGGAACGCGGGCTGTGCGGCTGACTGCGCACCGGCGCCCCCTCCGGGCTCCCCGGCCGGCCGCTGCGCACACCCGATCAGCACCCATGCGGCCAGGATCCCGGTGGCGACCGTGGCGGCCAGCCGACGCCGTGGGCCCGGCGTCCCCGGCCGCCTCCCGCCGCTGGGGTGCCCCGCCCGGGTCATAGCCCGGGGCCGATCACCAGAGCGTTCACGTACGGCTGGAACGTCCCGTACCAGAAGTGGCGGAACACCGGATCGTCGGCGAACAGGATGTACTTGCCGCGCCCGGAGCGCTTCATGGCCAGCCAGCTTCCCTGCTCGAGGTGCTTGATGTTGGCCTGGCTGATCACCCCGCTCACCCGCTCCAACCCCGCCGGGAAGTATGCGGCCGTTTCGAAGCCGTCCTCCGGCTCGAACGTGAGGCCGCCGCGGTGGAGTACGAACAACCGCTCCGGGTCCCCGTCCACCCCCGCGCCGAAGGCGAGGGGATGCAGGGGATCCAGCGTCAGCGGCAGGACCACGCCGGGGATCTGCTCCTCCCACCGGGCCAGCTCACGCGCCTCCCTACCGCGCAGGCCGCGCGCGCGTACCGCCTCCTGGTCGCGGTCCGACTCCCGCTGTCTGACCTTGATCTCGGCGAGCTTCTCCGCGGCAACGCGCGCCCCGCCGGCCACCGCCACCACCGTGCCCCCGCGCCGCACCCAATCCCCGATCAACCCGGCAGTCCGGTCATCCAGGGCGCCCCGACCCATGTCGGGCAGGATGAGCACATCGTAGTCGTCGATGCGGATGGCGCCGAGCCGGTCGATGGGCACCACATCGAACGGGAGCCCGAGCGTGCGCTCGAGGAAGAACCAGTGCGCGCCGAAGGAGGTGGCCGAGATGGCGTCGCCTACGAGCAACGCAGTACGAACCTTCCGCAGCTCCGTGGCCGTGCCGGTGCCGAGGTCATTCCCCTCGTCCGCGAGTCCGGTGCTCACCACCACCGCCCGGTCACCGAGCCCGCTCTCGTGCACGAGCTCCGTGAGCCGTTCGTTGCCCTGCCGCGGCAGGAAGAACGTGCCCGCCGGCCACGCCCGGCCCGCCAACGTGAACGGCTTCTCCAGCACCACCGCGCGACCGCCCGCATCGAGGAACTTCACCATCCCCGGCCACGCCGCGAAGCTCGGCGCCACGAGGAAGCCGTACGGCTCGGCCGACGCCGCCGTCCGTGCCGCCGACCCGTTGTTGTTCGACGGGCCCGTGGCCGCCAGCACCGCACCCACGCCGGGCTCGAGCACCCGCCACCCCGCGTCCGGCACGCGCTGCGCCCGGTGCGCTTCGACGCCGTAAGCGTACGGCAGCGACCAGGCACTCACGTCGTACGAGAACGTCGCATCCAGGACCGTTTCCGGCTGGAGCAGCGTTATGGCCAGCCGGCCCCGGGGCTGCCGCGCCGGGACGCGCAGCGTGCCCGCCGGGAACTCCCTGCGCTCCCGGAACCCGCGGTGCGCCTGCGCGTTCACCCGGAACGACCGCTCCGCCCGCTCCACCCGGATCCCCTGGGCGTACAGCAGCGACACCAGCGCCTCGATCCGGTCCGGGTTCGCGCCCGGAATGAGCAGGATGTCCGGAAGCCCCTCATCCACCCGACGGTGGAATTCCGCGAACCCCCGGAGCAGCTCGCCCTTGCGGGACGCCGCCGCCCGGAGCGTCGCACGCCCCGTCGTCCGGTGACGCTCCGCCCGGTCCCGCAGCGTCAGCACCTGGCCGTCCGGCCGCGTGATCGCCAATCCCGCTCGGCCATGCCCCGCCTGCTCGTACGTCATGCCGATCGCGCCCAGCAGGCTCGGCCAGCTGTCCCCGTAACCCGGGTAGAAGAGGTCGAAGCTCTCCCGCGTGTAGTAGTGCCACCCCTGCCGGTCGAACGCCTCCGCGTTCGCCTTCCCGAAGATCTTGGCCCACTCGAGGATGTGCGCGGGGTACGCCGGGTTGATCGGCTTCGCCGCAGGGAAGAAGAAGTAGCTGGACTGATAGTCCATCTCGTGGAAATCCACGTGGACCTGGGGCGTCCAGTGGCTCCACGTGGCGAGCCGGGCCCGCGTCTCCGGCTGCGTGGCCCACGCCCAGTCCCGGTTCAGGTCGAAGAGGTAGTGGTTGAAGCGACCGCCCGGCCACGGCTCCCAGTGCTCCCACGCCTCCGGGTTGGGGTTCGGCCGCAGCCCCATCGCCTGCCGGAACCAGTTCACGTACCGGTCGCGACCGTCCGGGTTCACCGCCGGGTCGATGATCACGATCACCGAGTCCAGCACGCCCGCGACGCTCTCATGGCCGCTGGCCAGGTCCCACGCGGTCCACAGCGCCGCCTCGCTGGACGACGCCTCGTTCCCGTGGACGCCGTAGCTGAAATAGACCACCGCCGGGTTCGTGGCCGCGATCTCCTGCGCCCGCGCCGCCGTCGTCGACGGGTCCGAGAGCTCCCGGTTCCGCTCCAGGATCTCGTCCAGCCGGGCCATATAATCCTCCCGGGCGATCACCACCTGGAGGAGCGGACGTCCTTCCACCGTCTCGCCGTACCGCCGGACCTGCACCCGCGGGGACGCCGCCGCCAGCGTCTCCAGGTACCGGACCAGCCCGGCAACGTCCGTGAAGCGCTCGCCCAGCTCGTAGCCGAGGACTTCAGCAGGCGACGGCACCGGGGCCTGCGCCACAGCTACGGCACCCTCCCGGGCCGCCGCCGGTCCCGCCTCCTCGATCGCTTGCGCCGCAACGCCCCCGTACAGGAGCGTCACCCCAAGAAGCGGCGCACCCAGCGCCGCGGTCAGGATCCGCATCATGGCTTCATCGTCAAGGGTTCGGTTCGGAGATCGGTTCGGAGGACGGAAAATTAGCAACCGGTTCGGACTGCGCGCAAACTCGCCACCGGGCCCTCACCGTCCGTAGCGCCAGATAGCTGGCGCCTTCCGTGGCCTGCCCTGTCCCCTTCCCATGATCCGATGCGGATGGTGCCGGCGACGGGGCACCGAGCTCGCCGGTACTTCGGGAGCGCCCAACGGCGCCAGGTGCGCCGAGCACCGGACGGACCTGCGTCCCGAGAACCACCACCCGCTCGCGCCTCATCCTCCGCGTGACCGGACCACGAATCCCACAGTCGGCCGAAGGGCGCCGTGTACCCGCGCCTTCCCCGGTTCGATCCCGCCCCCGGGAACCTGGCGGCCGCCCCGCTGGTTTAATAGCCGCGGAGCACCCATCGAACCCCCGACGACGAGTGTCGCGTGTGAAACCCGTGCGTTTCCTGGTGCCGATCGTGATGGCCCTGGCGGTTGCCTGCGGCGGATCCGGGCCCATGGGCCAGGCGGACGCCGTGACCCTGGACCGCGACACTTATGTTTCCGTTCTCGTCGACCTGCGCGTCGCGGCCCGCGATGCCGCGGATGCCGCGGACTTCGCCCGGCTCAAGCAGGAGATCCTCGAGCGCTACGGCACGACGGAAGAGGAGATCCTCCGCTTCACGGACGTGCACGGTGGCAACGTGCGGCTCATGACCGAGATCTGGGATACCGTTCACGCCCGGGTCGAAGCCGCCCTCGCCGCGACCGCCGGCGAGCGCTGACCCGGTTCGCCCCGCGGCCCTGAGCCGGGCCGGAGCCACAGCGCCGGCGCGCATTACGCCCGATCATCCCGCTGGGCGCCGTACTTTCGGAGGACGGTCCATGGACGCTCCCGTGACCCGGCTTTTCCTGGTGCTCCTGACCTTCTGTCTGGCGTGCGCGGAACGCGACCGCCCGCTTCCATTCGGCGCCGCCGAACCCGTCGCCCTCTCGGTCGCCGTGCTCTCTCCGGAGTTCAACACGGTCGCCGTGGCGGGGCGGCCCATCACCGTTCGCGTCCGTGCATCGGAACCCACCGGCCGCCTCGAAGGGCTCGGCTACGTGGCTCGCCACCGGGGCGCGACCGTGGACTCCGCGGCGGTCTATTTCCCCGCCCGCTCGGACACCACCCACGTCTTCGTGCTCCGGTTGCCGGCCGACCTCCCGGCCAACGCGCACCTCGACATCTTCGGCCTTGCGTTCGGGCCCCAGACGGCGCAGTCGGTGTCCGAACCGAGGGTGATCCTTGTGGTCCGCTGCACGGAGCAGGCGATCTGGTGCAACTGACGCCTCGCGGGTCGGGCGGCCGGCGTCGCCCCCCCGGCCCCAGCGGCTTCACACGATCTCCTTGCCGACTACGCGGACCCATCCCGGTTCCTGTGGATCCACTCCAGTGCGATCTCCCGGCTCGCGTCCATCCCCTGCGCCCCCATGAAGATGACCATGTCACCGCGGCCTGCGCGCGCGAGCGCGGCCTCCACGGCGTCGGCGAGTCGGGGTCGGTACTCGTGCCGGACGCCGTGATGCGCGAGGGTCTCGAGAACCGCCTCCCTCTCATCCCCCCGCACCCGGTTGCGTTCGTCCACCCGTTCCTCGCTGCTCGTCACGATCACGCTCTCCGGCCGAACCGTGCGCGTCCAGATGGCGAGCGCTTCCGCGTCCCGGCGGTTGATCTCCGGGCCGCGCCGGCCGCGTACCCCGTATACCAGGTGCAGGGACCGATAGCGTAGCCGGCGGACCACGTCGAACAGCACGCTGATGCTGTCCGGATGTCCCACCGTGTCGTCCAGCACGGTGAACTTTCCGCGATGGATGATCTCCAGCCGTCGGCGTGGCGGCGGTAGCGCCTCCAGCGCGCTGCGCACCGCCTCTGGCCCGGCGCCCAGCGCGAGGCCGGCCACCGCGGCGAGGGCGGCGTTGCCCAGATTGCTCCGTCCGAGCAACCGGAGCCGGATGGGAATCACCGTAGGATCCACCCATCCGCCACCGCGCCGCGGGATCGGCTTTCTCACCGTGAGCTGGAGCCGTGTGCCCCAGGGCGCGACCGTCGGCCGATCCACACGCGCCGTCACGCAACCGCCCGTCCCGCAGGCGATCGGCGTCACGTCCCGAGCCCGCAACAGCGCGCGCACCACCCGATCCCCGGCCGGGTAGACCACCGGAGCGCCCGGAGCGAGATGCTCGAAGATCTTCGCCTTCGCCTCCACGTAGCGGCGGAAGGAGCCGTGGTAGTCCAGGTGCTCCAGGAGGACCAGGTTCGTGAAGACGAGGAGGTCGAAGCACAGGCCGTGGACGCGGCGCTGCTCCAGCGCGTGGCTGGTGACTTCCATGGCACCGATTTCCGCGCCCCGCGCCACGAACGCCTCCAGAGCTGCGTGCAACGCCAACGGCTCCGGCGTGGTCAGTGGGGTGCGCTCATACAGATCTCCGCAGTGGACGCCGAGAGATCCGATCACCCCGGCCCGGATGCCCGCTGCCTCGAGGATCGCCGCCAGCATGCTGAGCACCGATGTCTTGCCCAGCGATCCGGTGATGGCGGTCAGAGAAAGACTTGCCGCCGGCCGGTGGTGCCATTCGGCCGCCAGTTCCGCGATTGCGATGCGCGTGTCCCGCACCCGCACCACCGGTACCCCGGCGTCCGGAACCGCCTTCTCCGTGACGACCGCAGCCGCGCCCCGCTCCGCCGCCTCGCGGATGTACTCCGCGCCGTCCCGCTCCGCGCCCTCCACGGCAACAAAGATTTCGCCGCGATTCAGCGTCCTGGAGTCGTGGGTGACGCCCCGGACCCGCACCTCCATTCCGGCAGGCGCCTCCCGAACGCCGCTCAGCGCGCGGACCAGTTCACCCAGCGATCGGGCCCCGGTTCCAGGCATGGTGGTCGGCCGTCCGCCGGACTTGACAGGCAACGGGCATGCGCCCATGTTACCACCAGTCGCGCGGCGAAGTAGCGAGCGTCGCGCCGTAGAGGGCTCCCGGTTTGCACCGGGGGCCCTCTTTTGCTTACTCCCCCGCACCCGCACACGCAGGAGGTAGACCATGGAAGTCCAGACCCGCGTCCCCGAATCCGACCTCGCCCTGGACCGCCCTGCGCTCGCTCGCCGGCAACGTCTCTACCGCGCGCTCGCGAACCCGGACACCCTCGATGAGTTCCTCGTCAACCCCGAAGAGGTCGCGCAGCGCTTCGAGGTCACCCTGAGCGAGCAGGAGCTCGCCGCCGTCCGCAACATCGGACACTTCGCCTCCGAATGGGAGCTCCTCTGCGGCGGGGAGCGATGGCTCGAGGCGGTGCCGCCCAGAGACCAGAGGACCTTCAGCCGGCTGCCGTCCGCGACCATCGAAGAGGTCCTCGCACGGGCCGTGCGCGCCCGGATCGTGGAGGACATCCTGCAGGGCATCCCGGAGGTCATGCGTCAGGTCACCCAGCGCTACGGAGCGGATGCGGTGATCGAGCAGGACCAGGACATCTCCGCGTTCCCGCCGTCCGTCCAGCCCGTGATCCAGGCGCTCCGCGGGATCGCCCGCGTCGTCAATCGCGAGATCCAGCGGGAGATCACGGACCTCGTGGTCCGCGAAACCGTGGGCCGCTACCCCGTACCCGCCTATCCGCAACCGGCGGCGTTCTCCTACCCCTTCAACGGGCTGCCCCAGCCCGCGCCGGCTCCGGACCCGCAGGTGCAGCCGCAGACCATCGCAGGCCTCGGCCGCTACGTAGCCGCGGTGGTCGACCGCGCCGTGGAAGAGGCGCTCGAGCGGGTCCGCACGATCCCGCCGGAGCGCAGGACTCCGTCCAACGTCCCGCCGCCCGTCGAGCGCATCACGGCGTGATCCGCACCATGCCTCGACCCCTGGGGTGGCTCAGAGCTTGCACTCCAGAACCTGCGGGCAGCCGGAATCGGCTGCCCGCTTCGGCCATCTCGAGGGGTACCATGGCGGTGCTGGAACATGCTTTCGGGGAATGCACGGGCAACTGGCGGCTGGTGGGAACGGGCGAAAAACGCTCGATCCGCTGCGACCGGTGCGATGCCCGTTTCGCCGCCACTCCGGAGAACCGGCTGGCGGCCATAGATGAGAACTACGCAGGGATTTATCTCCGCCGACTCACCGCGGAGGGCGCCTCGCAGATCGATTCCGACCGCGACGCCGCATGAGCGCCGCGTCGCTCTACCACGCCCCGGGGGCATGGTCCGCCCGCCCGGGGCGAACCTCAACCCCGGGTGAGTCGCCGCCACCGCCGTCGGTGGGCGGCGCTCCCTTTACTCCCACTCGATCGTGGCCGGCGGCTTCGAGCTCACGTCGTAGCAGACCCGGTTGACCCCCCGCACCTCATTGATGATCCGGGACGAAATCCGGGCCAGCACATCGTGCGGGAACGGGTACCAGTCCGCCGTCATCCCGTCCCGGCTCGTCACCGCCCGCAGCGCGATGACCTGTTCGTAGGTCCGATGGTCGCCCATGACGCCTACGCTGCGCACCGGCAGGAGCACCGCGAACGCCTGCCAGATCTCGTCGTAGAGCCCCGCCGTCCGGATCTCCTCCAGGTAGATGGCGTCCGCCTCCCGCAACGTGGCCAGGCGGTCTTCCGTGACCTCACCGAGCACCCGGATGGCCAGACCCGGCCCGGGGAACGGATGCCGCCCGACGAGCTCCTCCGGCAGCCCGAGTTCCCGGCCGACGCGCCGCACCTCGTCCTTGAACAGCTCGCGCAGCGGCTCCACCAGCTCGAACTTCATGTCCGGCGGCAGCCCGCCTACGTTGTGGTGCGTTTTGATAGTGGCCGACGGGCCGTACACCGATAGCGACTCGATCACGTCCGGGTAGAGCGTGCCCTGGACCAGGAAGCGGGCATCCCCGCCGGACTCCGCCGCGGCCCGCTCGAAGACGCGGATGAACGTCTCGCCGATCCGCTTGCGCTTCTCCTCCGGATCGACCACGCCTTCCAGTCGGGAGAGGAACTCCCGGGACGCGTCCACCACCACCAGCCGCATGCCGAGGTGCTGGCGGAACGCCCGCTCCACCCCCTCCCGCTCGCCCTTCCGCAGCAGGCCCGTGTCCACGAAGATGCACGTGAGCTGGTCCCCCACCGCGCGATGGACGAGCGCCGCCGCCACCGAGGAATCCACCCCGCCGGACAACCCGCAAATCACCGGCGCATCCCCGACCTGCTCCCGGATCCGCGCCACCGACTCCTCAATGAACGAGCCCGCGGTCCAGCTCGGCTGGCACCCGCAGATCCGGAACACGAAATTCGACAGCAGCTCCCCGCCCCGGGGCGTGTGCGCCACCTCCGGATGGAACTGCACCCCGTAGATCGGCCGGTTCGACGCCCGGATCGCAGCCACCGGCAGCGACGGCGTTCCCGCCAGCGTGACGTAGCCGGGCGGTGGCTCCGTCACGTGGTCCCCGTGGCTCGCCCAGACTACGACCCGCTCGCCCGGCTCGAACCCGTAGAAGAGCTCATCCGGCTCGAGTACCTCGATCTCCGCCCGGCCGTACTCCCGCCGCCCCGCCTCCACGCGCCCACCCTCCACGTGCGCGATGAGCTGCATCCCGTAGCAGATCCCGAGGACCGGTACCCCGAGCTCCAACAACGCCGGGTCCAGCGACGGACTCCGATCCCCGTACACCGACGCCGGTCCGCCGGAAAGCACGATCCCCCGCGGCGCCCACTCCCGGATCCAATCGATCGTCACCGTCGGCGGGTGGATCTCCGAGTAGACGCGCTCCTCCCGAATTCGACGCGCAATGAGCTGCGTGAACTGCGACCCGTAATCCAGGATCAGGATTCTATCTTTCATTCACTCGGTCTCGCTGTTTGTCGGCCGCCGCGTCAGACGCCCTCGTCCAGCTCGCCCCTCACCAGGTCCTCGTAGGTCTCGCGCCGCCGGATGACCCGCGCCTCCTTCCCACACACCAGGACCTCCGCCGGCCGCGGACGCGCATTGTACGTGGACGCCATCGAGAACCCGTACGCGCCCACCGTTCGGATGGCGAGCAGATCGCCCTCCCGCGGCCGCGGCATCGTCCGATCCAGCGCGAGGAAGTCCCCGGTCTCGCAGACCGGACCGACCACGTCCACCCGGACGGGCGGCGCGTCCGCGACCTGCACCACCGGCTCCACTTCGTGGTACCCGGAATAGTGACTCGGTCGGAGCAGGTCGTTCATACCCGCATCCGTGATCACGAACGTCTTGCCACCCATGTCCTTGAGGTAGAGCACCCGCGTGATCAGGACGCCGGCTTCGCCCACCACGTATCGACCAGGCTCCAGCACGAGCTTCAACCGACGTTCGCCGAGCAACGGGAGCAGCGCGTCCGCGTACTCCGCGGCGGACGCCATCCGCGTATCATCCGTGTACGCGACGCCGAAGCCGCCGCCGATGTCCACGTACTCCAGATCGATGCCCTGCCGGCCGAGCGTGTCCGCCAGCTCCAGCACGTGGAGGAACGCCGCGCGATACGGCTCCACGTCCACGATCTGGCTCCCGATGTGCACGTCGATGCCCCGGACCTCGATCCCCGGCAGGTCTGCCGCCAGCCGGTACAGCCGCAACGCCTCCTCGCTCGGGATCCCGAACTTCGCCGTACGATGTCCGGTCCTCGTGTAGTGGTGAGGGGTCGGGCTCTCGATGTCCGGATTGATCCGCAGCGCGATCGGCGCACGCAAGCCCAGCTGCGACGCCACCTCGGACAGGACCCGCAGCTCGCCTTCGCTCTCCACGTTGAAACCATAGATCCCGGCTTCCAACGCGGTTGCCATTTCCGACCGCGTCTTCCCCACCCCGCTGAACACGATCCGCTCCGCCGGGATACCCGCCAGCCGCGCTCGATAGAGCTCACCGCCGCTCACAATGTCCGCGCCCGCGCCGAGCTCCTTCAGGACCCGCAGGATCGAGACGTTGCCGTTCGCCTTGACCGAGTACGCGATCAGCCGGTCTTGGCCCTCGAACGCCCGGTCCAGCTCCCGGAACCGCGTCTCGATCGCCCGCCGGCTGTAAACGTAGAGGGGCGTTCCGTACCGTTCGGCAAGCTCGCCGAGCGGAACGCCCTCACAGTACAGTTCCCCGTTGTCGTAGCCGAACGACCTCGTCACGTGCCTCCCTCAGTACGCACGCGCCCAAACCGCTTCTTCCACCGCCTCCCCGCCGCACACCACACAGCGATCGGGCGCCTCCGGCGTCCGGAACTCTTCGAACGGGAGCACCCGGATCGTCGCCTTCGTGTCTTCCTTGACCTTGCGCTCGCACTCGGCCGAGCCGCACCACCCCGCGTACACGAAGCCGCCCGTGTCTTCGATGAGTTCCTGGAGCTTGCTGTACTCCCGCACCCCCCGATGGGAGTTCGCCTCCCGCCGCTCGAGCGCCGCCTGGAACAACGCCGCCTGGTAGCGGTGCAACCGGCCCGGGATCGTCACCAGCCCGCCCGTGTCGCTGATCGATTCCTTGCGCGGCACGTCACCGTGGGCCACGCGCAGCACCACCACCACCTGCTGCTGCGCAACGTCCTTCGGCCCGATCTCGATCCGGAGCGGCACGCCCTTCCGCTCCCACTCGTAGAACTTCGCGCCCGGCGTCATCCCGTCCCGGCCATCCACGTGCACCCGGATGTCCTCGTCCCGGAGGAGCGCCGCCACCCGATGCGCCTTCTCCAGCACCACTGAACGGTCCGCGTCCGTCCGGTAGATCGGAACGATCACCACCTGGTACGGCGCCAGCATCGGCGGCACCACGATCCCCACGTCGTCCCCGTGCGTCATGACCAGCCCGCCGACCAGCCGCGTGGATACGCCCCACGACGTGTTCCACGCGTACTCCTCCGTCCCCGTCTCGGACTGGAACGTCAGGCCGAATTGCCGCGAGAAGTTCTGCCCGAGGTTGTGGGACGTCCCGGCCTGCAGCGCCTTGTTGTCCTGCATCAGCGCTTCGCACGAGTACGTGCGTACCGCTCCCGCGAACCGCTCAGACTCCGTCTTCCGCCCCAGCACCGGAGGCATGGCCATCCACTCGTCCATGAACTGCCGGTACACCCCGAGCATCCGACGCGCCTCTTCCTCCGCCTCCGCCTCGGTCGCGTGCGCCGTGTGCCCCTCCTGCCACAGGAACTCCGCAGTCCGCAGGAAGAGCCGCGTCCGCATCTCCCAGCGCACCACGTTCGCCCACTGGTTGATGAGTAGGGGCAGGTCACGATAGCTCTGCACCCACTTCGCGAACATCGCGTAGATGATCGTCTCGGACGTGGGCCGGATCACCAGCGGCTCCTCCAGCTCGCGGCCGCCCGCATGCGTCACCACCGCGACTTCCGGCGCGAAACCCTCGATGTGCTCCTTCTCGCGCTCCAGGAAGCTCTGCGGAATCAGCAGCGGGAAGTACGCGTTCTGGTGACCCGTCGCCTTGAACATGCCGTCCAGGCCGCGCTGAATGTTCTCCCAGATCGCATACCCGTACGGCCGGATCACCATGCTCCCGCGGACCGGCGAATAGTCCGCCAGCTCCGCCCGCAGGACCACCTCGTTGTACCACGCGCTGAAATCTTCCGCCCGCCTGGTCAGCGCCTTTTCATCCCCCATGGTGCCTCCGGTCCACTCCACGATCTCCCGCGCGCGTGGTCGCGCACGCAAATCCGAAGTCTCCTCTGTTCACGAAAGAACACCCGGTACTCGGAGCCTCGAGTCCCGGCCGCACGGCCGGTCTCAGCTCCCGTCCTCCCTCCCGGCACGGTTCAGAGCGAACTGCGCGATCCACGGAACCACCGCGAACAGCACGGTTGCGCCGATCCACGTCCACCGGGGCGGCAACCCCAACGGCCGCAACAACCACGCAACGATGCCGCCGGCGATCACGGCCATCACCAGGGCCGCAACGGCGAACCCCGCGATGAACAGGTCGATCCGCCGCTGCACCCGCCGCCACGCGGCACGCCCGGAGTCGGGCTCTCCCGATCGATTCACCACTCGGGCGGGATCTCTTGGTAGGTGTAGATCCGATACGGCCCTTTACTCCGCGTCGGTCCCGCGCGGCTCCAGCCCTCGGGCGGCACCCATTCCGCCCACATGATCGGGAGCAACGAGGCCTCCCCCTCTTTCGTCTGCCGGGATACGTACGCGATCGCCCGGATGGCCGCCAGACTCTGATCCCGATCGGCCTCCGACCGCAGGAACTCGGTCAGCGCCCGGTGCAACCCCAGGCCCTCCGCGCCGGGCGGAACCAGCAGATGATAAACCGCCCGCCCCGGTTCTTCCGCCATCTCCCGCAAGAAGAGCTGGTACGGCACCGGCTCGACCTGCTCGACGTATTCCGCCGCAACGCGCGGCGGTGTCCCGCTCTGCTTCTCGAGCGCCACCGGTCGATCGCGGTCCGTACACCCGAACATGCCCACGGTGAGCACGCCCACCAGGGCAGCGAGCCACTTCGCCACCATCACCGGAGCACCTCATCCATCGGAACGCGCTTCTCTTCTCCGGTTTCCATGACCCGGACCATGACGACGCCCTGCTCGCGCTCCTCCGGTCCGACCACCAGCACCCGCGCCGCACCGCGCGTATCCGCGTCCTTGAACTGCTTCCCCACGCTCATCGGCCGCAGGGCGTAGAGTGTCGAGTACCCCGCATCCCTGAGTTGGTGCGCCAGGCGCAGGACCGTCGGACGATCCTCCTCCGTCACCGCGATCAGGTACACATCCACCCGAGGGCGGTAGCCGGGCAGGAGCCCGCGGTCCGCGAGGAGCTCGGTCAACACGACGTCGCCCATCCCGAACCCGAGGGCCGGGAGATCGATCCCGCTCACCACCCGCAGGAGATTGTCGTACCGTCCGCCTCCGCAAACCGCCCGGAACTCGCCCTTGCGGTCGAAGACCTCGAACACGGTCCCCGTGTAGTAGGCGAGGCCGCGGACGATGGACGGATCGAAGGAGACGAAGTCCCCGAGCCCCATGTCGTTCAGGATCGAGAAGTAGTGGCCGAGCCGGTCCAGGTCCTCGGCCAGGCCGTCCACCCCCGCGTACGCCCGGGCCAGGGAGTCGAAGTCCCGGTGTTCGAAGATCCCGAACACCTCGTCCACCGTTGCGGCGCCGAGCCCGGCTTCCGTGCTCAAACGTTCCCGGATCCGCCCCTCCTCCTCGCGCCCGAGCTTGTCGATCACGGCGTAGGTCGCGGCGAGCTGGTCGCGGGGAACGCCCGCGTGCAGGAGCAGCCGCTCGAGCAGCCGCCGGTCGCTGACCCGCGCCACCACGTCGTCGGCGGTCAGCCCGAGCGCTCGCAACGCGTCCAGCGCCACCGCGAGCACCTCGGCGTCCGCGGTTATGTCCGACTCGCCGATGACGTCCACGTTCCACTGGAAGTGCTCGCGCAGACGTCCCCGTTGCGTCCGCTCGTAGCGGAAGAGCTGCGGGATCGAGAACCACCGGATCGGCTTCGGCGCCGACCGCGCCCGCGGGCCGACCATGCGGGCGAGCGTCGGCGTCATCTCCGGACGCAGCGCCACCTCCCGCCCGCCCTTGTCCACGAAGTTGTAGAGCTGTCGGACGATCTCTTCGCCGCTCTTCTCCCGGTACAGATCCAGCGATTCCAGCGGCGGGCCGTCGTACTCCTCGAAACCGTACCGGCGCGCCACCTCCCGCCACACCCCCATGATGTGCAGGCGCACCGCCATCGCTTCCGGGTAGAAGTCCCGGAACCCGGGTAGACTCCTGAACTCCGTCATATGCGCGAATTTAGACGGTTGCGACGGAGACCGGCAAGGGCGGGTCGATCCCGTACGGCGCACGCCCCAGCACGATCAGCGCGTCACCCACCGTATGGAATGATCCGGTCACGACCACCGTGCCGCCGGCCGCGAGCTCCGCTCCCCGGACGAGCGCTTCCGCGAGGTCCGGAACCGCCTCCGCGCCCGGCCAGGCCCCCTCCCGCGCCACGACCTCCAGATCCCAGCGTCGCCCGGACGGAGCGCTCGGTGCATCGGTCAGGACCACGGCATCGCCCACCTCTTGCAGGATCCTCAGCATGCTGCCGTGGTCCTTGTCCGCGAGCACGGCCACCACGAACACGATCGGCCTCGGCACATCCAGCCCGGCCAGCGCGCTCGCCAGGACCTGCGCGCCCGCGGGATTGTGCGCCACGTCGAAGACGTAGCTCTGGCCATCCACCCGCTCCACCTGCAGCCGCCCGGGGACCCGCGTGCTCCCGACCCCCTGCAACACCGCTTCCCGCCCGGGCCTCAGTTCCGGGCTCAGCATCTCCAGGGCCCGCACCGCGAGCGCCGTGTTCTGCGCCTGATGCAGCCCGATCAACGGGGTGTGGAGATCGAGCGCCCCCCAGACCGAGTCCGACAACCGGTAGCGCGTGCCGTCGACCCCGGTCGCCGCGTCCCGGACCTCTCCCGGATCCAGGACCCGTAGCGGTGCTCCCAGCTCCTCGGCCCGACGCCGGAATACCTCCAGCGTCTCGGTGCCTCGCTCCGCCGTTGCCACGGGCACGCCGGCCTTGATGATCCCCGCCTTCTCCCGCGCCACCTCGACCAGCGTGGAGCCCAGGTAATCCGTGTGGTCCAGGGCTACGTTCGTCAGTACGACGACCTCGGGCGTGACGACGTTCGTCGCATCCAGCCGCCCGCCGAGTCCCACCTCGATCACCGCGGCCTCGACGCCCGCTTCGGCGAACGCGAGCAGGGCCAGCACCGTCGTCGCCTCGAAGAAGGTCGGCCCCTCTTCCTCGAAGATCGGCCACAGCCGCTCCGCGGCCCGCACGATCGCGGCTTCGCTCAGCGGCTCCCCACCAACCTGGATCCGTTCCCGGAACGTGCAGAGGTGAGGTGAGGTGTACAGCCCGGTCCGTCTCCCATCCGCCCGCAGGACGCTCTCCACGGTCGCCGCTACGGAGCCCTTCCCGTTCGTGCCCCCTACATGCACGATCCGGTACGAACGCTGCGGATCGCCGACCGCGGCCAACATCCGCCGCGTCCGCTCCAGGCCCCAGCGGATCCCGCCCGTCAGCCGCGGGAAGAGCGCCCGGACCAGCTCGGGGTATGTCGGTGGGTTCAATCGGCGGCCCGATCCTTCCCGGCCGGTGCCGCGCCCTCCCCGCCCGCACCCACCGCCTGTGCCGTATCCACGGTCCGGCCCGCCGCCACCGCCTCCGGCAGGCCGAGCATGTGCCGCAGCAGCCGCGCGATCGTGCGCTTCAGCTCACGCCGGTCCACGATCGCGTCCACCATGCCGTGCTCCAGCAGGAACTCCGACCGCTGGAAGCCCTCCGGCAGCGCCTGCTTGATCGTCTGCTCGATCACCCGCGGTCCCGCGAACCCGATCAGCGCGCCCGGCTCCGCGAGGTTCACGTCCCCCAGCATCGCGTACGACGCCGTGACCCCGCCCGTCGTCGGGTTCGTCAGCACCGAAATGTACGGGATCCTCGCCTCGTGCAGCCGCGCCAGCACCGCGGAGGTCTTCGCCATCTGCATGAGCGACAGGATCCCTTCCTGCATCCGCGCGCCCCCGGACGCGCTCACCACGATCAACGGCTGCCGCCGCTCCAGCGCCACTAGCCCGATGCGCGCGATCTTCTCCCCCACCACCGAGCCCATGCTGCCGCCGATGAACTCGAAGTCCATGACGGCCAGGCACACCCCGATCCCTTCCAGCCGGCCGGTGCCCGTCACCACCGCGTCGCCGAAGCTCCCCGGCCGCCGCTCCGCCGCCTCCAGCCGCTGCGGGTACGGCTTCAGATCCGTGAACTTCAGCGGATCGCCGCTCCGCAGGTCGCCGTCCCGCTCCTCGAACGTCCCTTCGTCCAGGAGCAGCGCCACGTACCCTCCCGCGCTGAGCCGCAGGTGGAACCCGCACGACGGGCACACGTTCAGGTTCTGCTCGAGCCGCGCCCGGTACAGGATCTCCCCGCAACGCGGACATTTCTCGAATACGTCCGCCGGAAGCTCCCGCTTCTCTTCCGCCTTCAGCTTCCGCTCCGGCTTACGAAACCATGACATCGATCAGACCTTCCCTTGCTCGGCCGCCATGCGCTGGACCAGCCCGAGCGCCAGGTAGCTCGCCAATAGGAACGAACCCCCGTAGCTCAGGAAGGGCAGCGGGATCCCCGTGATCGGCATGACCCCCACGGTCATCCCAATGTTGACGACCACGTGTGCGAACCAGACCCCGAAGATACCGAAGACCGCGATTCCAGCAAAGGGGTCCGGGATCCGCTCGGCGATCCGCACGAGCCGCCAGAGGATCATCGCGAACGTCGCCAGTACGGCGATCGTGCCGACAAAGCCGAACTCCTCGCCGATCACGCTGAAGATGAAGTCCGTGTGCTGCTCCGGCAGGAACGCCAGCCGCTTCTGCGTGCCCAGCGTGAACCCTTTCCCGAAGAGCCCCCCGCTCCCCACCGCGACCCGTGACTGGATCAGGTGCCAGCCCGCCCCCCTGGGATCGACGCTCGGGTCCAGGAACACCAGGATACGCGCCCGCTGATACGGCGCCATGGAGTTCCACAGCGGGACCGCAATCGCCCCGGCCGCCAGGTTCGCGCCGATCACCGCCACGCTCTCCGAGAGATACGCCCGATAGAAGTACAGGAACGCGATCAGCGCGACGATGTAGATCGTGAAGAGCCAGTCGTGGAACGCGAGGAAGAGGCCGACCACCGGGCTCAGCAGCATGATCAGCATGCCGATGGGCACCCCGGCCCAGTAGATCGTGGCGATCAGCAGCGCGCCGAACACCATCGCCGTCCCCAGGTCCGGCTGGAGCATGACCAGCACCATCGGTATGGCCACGATCAGGACCGGCGACCAGAGTCCCCAGATCGACCGGGGCGCCTCGCGCCAGCTCCCCATCACCCGGGCAAGCATCAGCACCGTGGCGAGGTTCGCGAACTGAGACGGCTGGAACATGACCGGCCCGAGGTCGATCCAGCTCTTCGTGCCCGCGGCCGTACCCATCCCCTTCCCGATCACCAGCGTGGCCATGAGCAGCGCGACGCTCGATACGTACGCCGGTACCGCGGCCCACTCCAGCCACCGCACCTGGATGCGGGTCACGATGAGGAGCGCCACGACCGAGAGGCCGAGCCAGGTGAGCTGCATCTTCCACGCACCGGACACCCGGGGGTCCGGCACGTCGAGCTGTCCGGCGGAATAGATCATGGCTACCCCGAACAGGGATAGCCCCAACACCAGCAGCGCCAGCAGCGGATCGCTGAAGCTGGAACGAACCCGTTGGAACAGCGTCATCTCGCCCAGGGCGCTGGCCGCCCCGCGAGCAGGTGCTCCCGGAGCGTCTGGATCGTGTCCACTGGCATCCCGTACTTGCGACGCAAGTAGTAGTCCGCGGCCTTGGCCACGATCGGCGCTGCCGCCCGCGCGCCGGATTCGCCGAACTCCACGACGGCGGCAATCGCGATCTCCGGTTCGCCGCCGCGCGGCCCGGCCAGCCCCACGAACCACGCGTGCGGAGGACCGTGCGGATTCTGGGATGTGCTCGTCTTGCCCATGAGCTCCCAGTGCTCCAGCGACGACATGTGCGCCGTGCCTCCGGGGGCGACCACCCGCCGCAGCCCCTCACGCAGCATCTCCAGCGTCGCCGCCGAGATGTCCAGCTCGAGCCCGCCCGGGTCGCTCGGCTTCGCCGGCGGCCCCACCGCCGCGATCCGCGGCGGCGGGATCCGCCCGTCCCGTGCGATCGCCGCGAAGAAATGGGCGAGCTTCAACGGAGTCTGCGCGTTCGGCCCCTGTCCGATCGAGAGGCTCAGTACCTCCGCCGGCGTGGGGTCCCACCCGAAGCGGGTCCGGAAGTACTCCGGCCCCTCCGGGAACGTGCCCCGGGCCTCGTCCGGAAGGTCGATCGACGCGCGACGCGAGAAGCCCAGCCGCGTCGCCTCCTCCAGCAGCCGGTTCAGTCCGATCCGCAGCCCGACCTGGTAGAAGTATACGTTGCACGACTTCGCGATCGCCCCGGGCAAGTCCAGGTACCCGTGTCCCGCGGCGTCCCAACACCGGAAGAACCGGTTCCCGTACTGGAATCCCCCGCGGCAAGGCGTGGGCATTACCGCCTTCGGGTCGATCACGCCCTGCTCCAGCGCGATCGCCGCGGTCACGATCTTGAACGCCGATCCGGGCGGGTAGACCCCGGACGTGGCCCGGTGCAGCAGCGGCCGCCCGGCATCCGTGTTCAACTGCGCCCAGAGCGAGGGCGACACGCCGCCCACGAACGCGTTCGGGTCGTACGCCGGATTCGAGTAGAGCGCCAGCACGTGACCCGTCCCCGGCTCCACCGCCACCACCGCACCCCGCATCGAGTCCGGGAAGATCTCCGCGATCCACCGCTGCAGATCCAGGTCGATGTAGAGGTGGATGTCTCCCCCGGCCTCCGCCGGAACCCCCGTGCGCGGCGCGAACTCCCCGACGATCCGCCCGAGCGCGTCCACCTCCACGTAGCGCACTCCGGGCTTCCCCGCCAGGATCCGCTCGTACTGTCGCTCCAGCCCCTGCTTCCCGATCTGCTGCCCCGCGGTGTACCCCTCGAACTCCGGCAGCTCCAGCTCCGCCTCGCTGATCTCGGCCACGTAGCCCACGAGGTGCGCCACGGCGGGCCCGCCCACGTACCGGCGTTTCGGCCGCACGTCGATGAAGATCCCCGGGAACATCCACCGCCGCTCCTCGATGGCAGAGACCTGCTCGAACGTCAGGTCGCCCGATACGAGCAGCGGCTGGTGCGGATTCTTCCTGCGCCGCTCGAGCAGCGCATCGATCCGCTCCGGCGTCAGCCCGAGGACGTCGCTCAGACGCTCCAACATCCGGCGGATCGTGTCCGCCGGCGCCGGCAGCAGCGACAGCGCGTAACCCGGAACGTTGTCCGCGACCACCTTCCCGTTCCGGTCGAAGATCGTCCCGCGCGGCGCCGGGACCGGGAGTGGCCGCAGCCGGTTCGCGTCCGACTGGAGTGCGTAAGCGTCGTTCTTGAGGACCTGGGTCTGGAAGAACGCTACGGCGAGGCCGCCGAGCCCTATGGCCAGGACCATGGCGGCGCCCAGCGCACGGCGGCGTCGCGCGTGTAGATGGAAGAGATGCATCGATGCCTTACCGCGGCGGCCCCGACCGGACCGCGGACTCCGGTGACGCCCCGGGCTGCCTTACCGCTCGCCCGTCGCGAATCGATACAGCATGAGGACGAGTACGCCCGCAACGGCTGCGTACAGCGCCGCCAGCGGCGCCATGATGAGATAGCGCACGACCGCGTCGCCACGCAGCACCGGGCCCGCCAGCGTGTAGTAGATCGCGTCGTGCAGCCATTTCCCGACGAACAGGTACAACCCTACGAAGCCCAGACTCTCGCCCAAGAACAGATCCCGGGAGCGGGCGCCGAGATAACCGAGCACCGTGAGCGTCACCGCCTCCGCCCCGAACGCCACCAGCGACAGCGCGTCCTGCAACATTCCCAACACCAGGCCGATCGCCGCCGCAACCGCGCCGCTCGTGTTCCGCGCGGCCAGCAGGACCGCCACGGTCAGGAGGTCCGGCGCCTCCGGGCCGAGTCCAAGGGCGAGATGGAGGGTGAAGTGGGCGGCGGCCAGGAGCCCGATGAACGCCCAATACGGCCACCCCGGCCCCACCATCATGGTTCGGTCGACGAGCGAGCCGACCCATTCCGCGGCTCGCCGCTCGCTCCGTTGTTCGGTACCGTTACCGTGTCCGGCGGCGCCACCACGTTCCAGAGCTCCGACAGGTCGGCCCGCCCCTCCCCTTCACCGTAGACTCCAACCAACACGTGCGTTACGGACTCCGGTCTCACCGCCGGCCTAACCAGGTAACTCTTCCGCCAACCCGTGTCAGCTTCTTCGATCCCGACCACCACGCCCAGCCGGATCCCTCGTGCGAAGATCCCGCCCCGCCCCGACGACACCACCCAGGTGCCGGGGCGAATGTCGCTGTGGAACGGCGCACTCGTCAAGACCAGCAGATCCTCTTCCCGGAACCTGCCGCGCCTCGCCTGCACCATCCCGTACGCCTCCCCATCCGCCGTCATGGCGCTCACCCGGAAGTCCGGATGCGTCCAGTCCAGCGCCTGGGCCACGTCTTCATCCAGCTCCTTCACCACGCCGAGCAAGCCGCCGGCCGCAATGACCGCGCTGCCCACGCGCACGCCATGGCGCCGGCCCACGTTGATCAGGAACGTGCTCTCTGCGCCCGGCACGCCCGCCACGATCACCTCCGCCGGCCGGAAATGGGGCTGCGCCCGGGCCGCCAGACCCAGCAGCTCGCGCAGACGACGGTTGTCTTCCGCCAGCGTCGCCTGCGCCGCCACCACGGCCGCCAGGGAGTCTCGTTCCGCTCGAAGTTCGAGAATGTCTACCGCGCGCGACCGCCGATCCGAAAGCTGCGCCTGCGCCACGAGGAACGGGCGCAGTGCCGTACTCCGGATCAGGCTGCGCACTGGACCCTGATATGCCGCCGGCAGGAAGAAGAGGAAGAGCGCTATGAGCAGAAAGACGCCCGCGAGCAGCGTCTCTCGCCGACGTCCCCTGCGTGGTCCCTCGAAGTAGTTCGCCACTTACGTGCTCAGGACACTCCGGTACCTCTCGAAGTCGTCCAGGATGCGCCCCGCACCCCGCACGACACAGGTCAACGGCTCCTCATCCACGTGGATCGGCAGGTTCGTCTCGTGCGCCAGCAACTGGTCCAGCCCCCGGATCAGCGCGCCACCGCCCGTCATCACGATCCCCCGATCCACGATGTCCGCCGCCAGCTCCGGCGGCGTGATCTCGAGCGCCCGCCTCACCGCCTCCACGATCTGCTGTACCGGCTCCTGGATGCACTCCCGGATCTCCTGCGAATGCACCCGTACCGTCTTCGGGATCCCGCTCACCAGATCGCGGCCTTTCACCTCCATCTCCCGCTCCTCACCCACGTCGAACGCCGACCCGATCTGGATCTTGATCGCCTCTGCCGTCGGCTCCCCGATCAGCAGATTGTAGTTCTTCCTCAGGAACGTCACGATCGCGTTGTCGATCTCGTCGCCCCCCACCCGGATCGACGTGTCCGCGACGATCCCGTTCAGCGCGATCACTGCAATTTCCGTGGTACCGCCGCCGATGTCGATCACCATGTTCCCCGTCGGCGTGTCCACCGGCAGCCCTACCCCGATGGCGGCGGCCATCGGCTCCGCCACCATGTACACCTCCTTCGCGCCCGCCGCCGCAGCGCTCGACCGCACCGCCCGCCGCTCCAGCTCCGTGATCCCCGAGGGCACCCCGACCACCACCCGCGGCTTGATCCGGAACAACCGCTTCGAGGTCACCACACGCAAGAAATGGCGCAGCATGACCTCGGTGATGTCCACGTCCGCGATCACGCCATCCTTCATCGGCCGGATCGCTATGATCCCCTCCGGCGTCCGGCCGAGCATGCGTTTCGCTTCGAGCCCGATCCCCTTCACCCGGTTCGAACCCCGCTCGACCGCAACGACCGAAGGCTCGTTCAGTACGATCCCCTCGCCCTTCACGTACACGAGGGTGTTCGCCGTTCCCAGGTCAACCGCGATGTCGTTGACCGGGAGCAGTCTCCCCGAATTCAGCAGGCTGCGCAATGCCATGGCTCGTTGATGAATCCCGCCGACGGGATCGCGGAGGGAGCTCCTGTGGGGTTCCCGGGTCCACCGGGACGGGGTACCCCGCTACCTCAAAAGACGAAACAAGCTAATTGTAACTGGATCAAGGGGCAAGGGAAACCGGCGACACCGCTGGAAATGCCCCGGTCCCGCGCCGATCGGTCCGCGGATGCCGGTCCCGGCCGCGGACGGCCATCAGCGCCCGGTGCTACCGAACCCGCCGCTCCCGCGACCGCTCGGCGGGAGTTCGGACACCTCGTCCCAATCGATGGGCCAGACCCGCGCCACGAGGAGTTGCGCGATCCTGTCGCCGTGCTCGATCCGCTGCGGCTCGGGGTCGAAGTTGATGACCGGGATCAGGATCTCGCCGCGGTAGTCGCTGTCGATCGTGCCCGGTGAATTCACGAGGCCGATCCCCCGCTTCAGCGCGAGCCCGGACCGCGGCCGGATCTGTGCTTCGGTACCAGGAGGAAGGGCGATCGCCAGGCCCGTCGGCACCAGGGCCCGGCCCAGCGGCGGGATCACCAGGTCGGGGCCGGCGTTCCGCAGATCCACGGCGGCAGAACCCTCCGTGGCGTACCCCGGGAGCGGCCAGTCTGTTGGGTAATTCTCGAGACGGCGGATCTGAACGCGAACCCTTTCCACGACTCGCTCCGGCACGGCGGGCGCCGCTGCCCGTCGGGCCAGGCAGCGGCGCCGTTCCGGATTCACGGCAGGCGGCTCAACACTCGAGCCGCCCGTCTCACAACACCGATTCCACCGGCGTGTACGCCAGCCCGAAGGCCTCGGCCACGCCAGGATACGTCACCTTGCCCTCCACCACGTTCACGCCGAGGGCGAGCGCACGGTCGCCGCGGCACGCCTCCTTCCAGCCCTTGTTCGCCAGCGCGAGGGCGTACGGGAAGGTCGCGTTCGTGAGCGCCAGCGTCGAGGTGTAGGGCACCGCGCCCGGCATGTTCGCCACGCCGTAGTGGATGACGCCGTCCACCTCGTAGATCGGATCCGCGTGCGTGGTCGGGCGGATCGTCTCCACGCACCCGCCTTGGTCCACCGCCACGTCCACGATCACCGCGCCGCGCTTCATACGCTTCAGATCTTCCCGACGGACCAGGTTCGGCGCCTTCGCGCCCGGCAGCAGGACCGCGCCGACCACCAGGTCCGCCTTCTCGATCTGCGCCAGGATGTTGTGCCGGTTCGAGTACAGCAGCGTCACGTTGGCCGGCATCACATCCGCCAGGTAGCGCAGCCGGTTCAGCGACACGTCCAGGATCACGACCCGCGCGCCCAGACCCGCCGCCATCTTCGCCGCGTTCGTGCCCACGGTCCCGCCCCCGAGCACCACCACCGTCGCCGGCTCCACGCCTGGCACTCCACCGAGCAGAACGCCCCGCCCGCCAAAGAACTTCTCCAGGTACTTGGCGCCCTGCTGCACTGCCAGCCGCCCCGCCACCTCGCTCATGGGCGTGAGCAGCGGCAGCTCGCCCGTCGGCAGCTGTACCGTCTCGTACGCGATCGCCACCGCGCCCGAGTCGATGACCGCGCGCGTCAGCGCCTCCGAAGCCGCAAAGTGGAAGAACGTGAAGATCACCTGCCCTTGCCGCATGAGCGGCCACTCGGGCTCGATCGGCTCCTTCACCTTCACGATCATGTCCGCCCGGGCCCAGACTTCGGCCGCGCTCCCCGCCAGCTCCGCGCCCGCGCGCTCGTACGCATCATCCGCGAATCCGCTCCCGAGCCCGGCGCCCGCCTCCACCACCACCTTGTGCCCTGCATGGACCAGCGCTTCCACACCCGCCGGCACCAGCGCCACCCGGTTCTCGTTCGGCTTGATCTCCTTCGGAACCCCAATGATCATGACGCTCGCCACCGCCAATGTTGTTGTTAGTTCCCCGGGCCCAGGCGCACCACCACCTGTCGCTCCGGATCGAAATACTGCGCCGACAACTCGGCGACTTCATCCAGCGTCACCGCGTCCACGCGGGCCATGAGCTCATCCACCGTGAGGAACGGCTCGCCGTACAGCGCGATCCCCGCGAGACGGTGCAGTCGCGCGGTGCTCGACTCCATGGACAGGACGATCTGACCCTTGACCTGCCCCTTGGCGTCCTCCAGCTCCTGCGCGCTCAGCCCCTCCCGCGCCACCCGCGACAGCTCCTCGCGGATCACCCCCGCAGCCCGATCCGCCCACTCGTGGCGCGTACCGACGTAGACCCCGCAGACTCCGGCGTCCGCGTAGAATGATTGGAAGGAATATACCGTGTAGGCCAGACCCAGCTCCTCGCGGACCCGCTGGAACAGCCGGGAGCTCATCCCGCCGCCCACGGCCGTGGACAGGAGAACCAGCGCGTAACGCCTCGGATCCCCCTGCCCGAACGTCTCGGTGCCGAACACCAGATGCGTCTGCGCCGTCCCCCGGTCGAAACGCACCTCCCTCGGCTCCCCCATCCGCGCCGGCGGCACGGGCCGCGCCTCCACTCCGTTCGCCGCACCCGCGAACAGCTCCGCCACCCGCTCCACCACCCACTCGTGGCGTACGTTCCCCGCCGCCGCAACCACCAGGTTCGGCGCACGGTACGCCCGCTCGTGAACCCGCCGCAGATCCTCGGCGGTCAGCCCCGAGACCGTCTCCCGGGTGCCCAGGATGCTGTACCCGTAGGGATGGTCCCCCCAGAGCGCTTCCGCGTGCAGCTCGAAAACCAGGTCGTCCGGCGTGTCCTCGACCGTCGAGATCTCCTCCAGGACGACCTCGCGCTCCAGCTCCAGATCCTCCGGCCGCAGCAATGGCCGGAGCACCAGGTCCGCCAGCACGTCCAGTGCCGTGTCCTGGTGCTCGTCCAGTGTCCGCGCCTGATAGCTCGTGTGCTCCCGCGTCGTGTACGCGTCCAGAGAACCGCCCAGCCGCTCGAGCACCAGCGCGATCTCCCGCGCACTCCGGCGTTCCGTGCCCTTGAACACCATGTGCTCGAGCAGGTGGCTGACCCCCATCTCCGTGCGGCTCTCGTGGATCGAGCCCGCACGCACCCACACCCCCACCGATGCCGAGCGCACGCTCGGCATCTCCTCGGTCAGCACCACCAGCCCGTTCTCGAGCTCGGCGCGGTTGAAACGTTCCCCCGCCAAGACCTTGTCAGAGCGCGGCCTTGCGGGACAGCCGCATCCGCCCCTTCTCGTCGATCGAGAGGAGCTTGACCCGGGTCACGTCCCCTTTCTTCAGCACATCCTCGGTCCGCTCGGTCCGCCCTTCCTGCAGCTCCGAGATGTGGACCAGCCCCTCGACCCCGGGCAGGATCTCCACGAACGCACCGAACGACGTCGTCGCCTTGACCACGCCCTCGTAGATCCGCCCGATCTCCGGCTCCTGCACGATCGCAGCGATCATCTCCCGGGCGCGCTCACCGCCCTCCGCGGATACGCTCGCGATCGTGACCAGGCCGGTGTCGTCCACCGTGATCTCCGTGCCCGTCTCATCCTGGATCGACCGGATCGTCTTCCCCTTCGGGCCGATCACCTCGCCGATCTTGTCAGGATTGATCTGCATCGTGAAGATCCGTGGCGCATACCGGCTCAGCTCCGGCCGCGGCGCGGGCAGCGTCTGGTCCATGATGTCCAGGATGTGCATCCGCGCGACCCGCGCCTGCTCCAGCGCCTGCCGCATGATCTCGATCGTGAGGCCCTCGATCTTGATGTCCATCTGGATCGAGGTCACGCCCGTCCGCGTCCCGGCGACCTTGAAGTCCATGTCGCCGAGCGCGTCCTCGAGACCGAGGATGTCCGTGAGGATGACGACGTCATCCCCCTCCTTGATCAGCCCCATGGCCACGCCCGCGCACGCCGCCCGCACCGGCGCGCCCGCATCCATCAAGGCGAGGGATGCACCGCACACGGACGCCATGGAGGACGACCCGTTCGACTCGAGGATGTCCGAGACCACCCGGATCGTGTACGGGAACTCCTCGTACGGCGGGAGGAGCGGCTGGATCGCCCGCTCCGCGAGCGCCCCGTGCCCGATCTCCCGGCGAGACAGCCCCCGCACCGGCTTCACCTCGCCCGTCGCGAACGGCGGGAAGTTGTAGTGCAGCATGAACGACTTCGACGTCTCGTGCGCGACGTCGATCGTGTCGATCCGCTGCTCGTCCGAACTCGTCCCCAGCGTCACCACCGCCAGCGCCTGCGTCTGCCCCCGCGTGAACAGCGCCGAGCCGTGCGTCCGCGGCAGCACGCCAACCTCGCAGGTGATCGGCCGGATCTCGTTCGGACGACGGCCATCCGCCCGCTCGCCCTTCTCGACGATCTGGCGCCGCATCACCTGCTTCTCGATCTCGCCCAGCACCGTGTCCACGGCCAGCAGGTCTTCCGGGAACTCCGGCTCGAGCGCCGCCTTGACCTCCTCCCGGATCGTCGCCAGCGCCTGGTTCCGTTCGGACTTCTCCCTGAGGTTCAGCGCCTCACGGATCCGCTCCAGCGCCAGCTCCTCCACCCGCTGCTTCACCGCATCCGGCACCACGACGGGCGTCCACTCCATCTTCGGCACCGAGATCTCGGCGAGCAGCTCGCGCTGGATCTCGATCAGCTCCCGGATCCCGCGGTGCGCAACGAGCAGCGCTTCCGCGATCTCCTCTTCCGGCACCTCGATGGCGCCGCCCTCCACCATCGTGATGGCGTTCTCCGTGCCCGCCACCACGATGTCCACGTCGCTGAACTCGAGCTGCTGGAACGTCGGGTTCAGGACCCATTGCCCCTGGATCCGGCCGACCCGCACCGCGGCCACCGGCCCCGTGAACGGGATCTTCGACGCGTTCAGCGCGACCGACGTGCCGAGCAGACCCAGCACGTCCGCATCGTTCTCTTGGTCCGCGCTGAGCACATACACGAAGATCTGGACCTCGTGCATGAATCCGTCCGGGAACAACGGCCGGATCGGACGGTCGATCTGCCGCGCGGACAGGATCTCCTTCTCGCTCGGCCGCCCCTCCCGCTTGATGAACCCGCCCGGGATCTTCCCCGCCGCGTAGCTCCTCTCCCGGTATTCCACCGTGAGCGGGAAGAACGGCAGCGTCGTCGGCGTATCATGGACGGTTGCCGTGCACAGCACGACTGTCTCTCCGAACTGCACGAGACATGAGCCGTGCGCCTGCCGCGCCATCCGCCCGGTCTCCAGGACCAGCCGCCGGCCCGCGAACGTCCGTTCGATTCTGTGCATTGTCAGTTCCTGTCGTTACGACGTCGCGTGCGGCCGACGCACCTCCCGCCGGCCGCCGCGCACATCAGTGCCTGAGCCCGAGATCTTCGATCAGTTGCCTGTAGCGGTCCAGATCTTCGCGCTTCAGGTACTCCAGCAGCCGCCGCCGCTTGCCAACCATCTTCATGAGGCCGCGCCGGCTGTGGTGGTCCTTCGCGTGCGTCCTGAAGTGTTCCGTGAGGTGGTTGATCCGCGCCGTCAGCAATGCGATCTGCACCGGCGCGCTTCCGCGGTCATTCGGATGGAGCTGGTACTTCTTGATGATCTCTTCCTTGTCGATCGGCATTTGCCGCGCCTCCTCGAGAGTCTACGCTGATCGGGAAGCAAAATTGCTTCAACTCTTTGCTAGCCCTTAACTCTAACGGCTTCCTACTGTCATGGCAAGCGGGCCCGTGGCCCGCTCCGCCCCAACGCCGCCCGCGCCGCATCGCAGTCCTCCCGGATCGCGGCCACCAGCGCGGCAACGCTGTCGAAGTGCCGGATCTCCCTCAACCGCGCTACGAAATCGACCCGCACCTCCTCGCCGTAGATGTCCCGGTCGAAGTCGAACAGATGCAGCTCGATCGTGGGAGGCGAGCCCGCGAACGTCGGCCGCGGCCCCAGGTGCAGCACCCCGTCGACCGTGTCGTCGCGGAGCACTGCCCGCACGGCGTAAATGCCGTCCGGCGGGAGCAGCTTGTCCACTTCCCCGACCTCGATGTTGGCCGTGGGAAACCCGAGCTTCCGGCCGCGCCCGTCTCCCCGGACCACCGGACCGCGCAGCGAGTACGGCCGGCCCAATCCCCGGGCCGCCGAAACCACGTCGCCCTGTTCGATGGCTTTCCGGATCCGGGTGGAGGAGATCGGCTCTCCATCCACCAGGACCGGGGGAACCACCTCCACGTCGAACCCCATCTCCTCGCCGATCTTGCGGAGCGTCTGGACATCTCCGCTGCGGCCCCGGCCGAAGCCGTGGTCGTAGCCGATGACCAGCGACCCGAGCCGCAACCGCCCGATGAGGATCTCCTCGACGAACCTCCGCGGCGAATACTGGGCCAGAACTGGCGTGAACGGGATGAAGACGGCGTACTCCAGCCCCGTCTCCGCCAGGATCTCCCGTTTCTCCCGGGGCGTGGTGAGCAACCGCGGCGCCACTTCCGGCCGGACGATGCGCAGTGGATGCGGGTCGAACGTGGCCAGGACGCCCGGACGGCCCGTGGCTTCCGCCTTTCGCCGCACCGCTTCCAGCACGGCCCAGTGGCCCCGGTGCACGCCATCCATCGTGCCGACCGTGACCACGGTGCCGCCGGGGGTGTCCGGGATCCCGGCCGGCAGTCGGGGATCGATCGCGAACTCAGACACTGCTGAACACCTTGCGGGGAGAGATGCGGTCCGGGCGTGCATCGCCCACGGCCAGGAGCCTCCCGTCTCGCGCGAGCGCCACGACCTCCCCGCTCCACTCTCCCACCGGCGGAGCGATGGACATGCCGTGCGCTATGCGCTTCGCGTCCGCGAGCGACAGCTCCACCACCGGCAGGTGGCTCAACGCTTCGAGCGGCGTGAGCCACGCGGCCCTGACCGCGTCATCGTCGGACAGCGCATCCGACCGGACGGCCCCCGCCACGTCGTGGCCGCCGATCCGGGTGCGGCGAAGCTCCGTGAGATGGGCGCCCACGCCGAGGGCCCGCCCCACGTCCCGCGCGATCGCCCGAACGTAGGTGCCGCTCGAGCATTCGACCCGGAAGCTCACGAACGGGAGGTCGATGGCCAGGACGTCCAGGGCGTGGATCTCCACTTCCGCCGCCTCCGCTCGCAACTCCTCGCCCCGTCGGGCGGCCCGGTACAGCCGCTCCCCCGCCACCTTCTTCGCCGAGTACCGCGGCGGCACCTGCCGGATACGGCCGACCATGGCGCCGAACGCCGCCACGATCCGGTCCCGGGAGAGCTCCTGCCACGCGTCCGTCGACGCCACCACCGTCCCGGTCCGGTCGTCCGTGTCCGTCTCTTCGCCCAAGCGCGCAACGGCCAGGTACGTCTTGGGCAGGCCGACCAGGAACTCCGCGATCCGGGTCACCCACCCGAAACACAGCAGCAGGAGCCCCGACGCGAACGGATCCAGCGTCCCCGTGTGCCCGATGCGGCGGACGCCGAGCGCCCGGCGCGCAGCGGCCACCACGTCGTGGGACGTCGGTCCTTCCACCTTGTCGACGCGCAGGACTCCGGCGACGTCGCTACGCCCCTTCCCGCCCGGTGTCCTCACCGTTCGCGTCCTCGCCGCCTTCGTCCGATTCCGCCGACTCGCCCGACCCTCCGACGCCGTCCGGCGACGGCATCACTTCACGCAGCAGCTGCTCGATGCGCAGCGCATGATCGAGCGACCGGTCCAGCTCGAAACGCAGTTCCGGGACCCGCCGCAGATGCAGCCGCCGCCCGAGCTCGCCACGGATGAACGGTGCCGCCGCGGCCAGTCCTTCCAGGACCCGGGCGCGGTACGCGTCGTCGCCGCCGACACTCACGAACACCCGGGCGTGGAACAGATCCGCGGTCACGTCCACGTGCGTGATGATCGCCCCTTCCACCCGCGGATCCTTCACTTCACGTTGCAGCAGATCCGAGATCTCCCTTCGGAGCTGTTCGCCCACCCGGGCAGTACGCCGACTTGCCATCGTTCACTACCCTTCCCTGCCACGCCACCCGGCCGGTCCGCCGGCGCCGCGACACCGGCCCGGCCAGGCCTCGGCCACGCCGATGAAAGAACGGCGGCCGACTCCGGATCGGCCGCCGGGATCCTCAATAGAACGTCCGGTAACTGTCGATGATCCGGGCACGCGCCTCCGCCGCGACCAGACGGTCGACAGCCGCGAGGATCGAGTCCGCCTGCCGACGGTCGCCGGCCACCACACACGCGGTCAGCTCCGCGCGCTGCCACAGGTCCTGGTGCCCCGTCTCCGCCACCGACACGTTGAAGCGGTCGCGCAAACGCGCCTTCAGACTGTTCACGACCGACCGCTTCTCCTTCAACGATTGGCACCCGATGATCTCCAGGTCCCAACCGATGACGCCGATGACCACCCGTCGACCTCCGCGGTGCGCCCCCGCCCCGTCAGGATTCGCCGTCCGTCGCGCCGGCCAGCGTACGGGCCACGGCTTCGACCCGGTAGCACTCGATCACGTCGCCGACCTTGATGTCGTTGAACCCGGCGATGTTGAGCCCGCACTCGAAGCCCTCGCGAACCTCGCGGACATCGTCCTTGAACCGCTTCAGGCTGGCGAGCTCGCCTTCGTAGATCTGAATGCCGTCCCGGACCACGCGCACCCGGCCGCGCCGGTCGATCACACCCTCGGTCACGTAGCAACCGGCCACCGTGCCGACCCGCGGCACCTTGAAGAGCTGCCGGACTTCCGCCGTGCCCAGCAGGACCTCCCGCTCCTCCGGAGCGAGCATCCCCTCGAGCGCGGCCCGCACGTCCTCGATCGCCTCGTAAATGATGTTGTACAGCCGGATGTCCACGCCCTCCCGCGCGGCGAGATTGCGCGCGTTCGCGTCCGGTCGGACGTGGAAGCCGATGATGATCGCACCGGCCGTGGCTGCCAACAGGACGTCCGACTCGTTGATCGCGCCGACGCCCCGGTGGATCACTTCCACCTGCACCTCGGCCGTCGACAGCTGCGCCAGGGCGTCCGCGAGCGCCTGCACCGAGCCGTCCACGTCGCCCTTCAGCACGATGTTCAGCGTCGTGACCTCGCCCTCGGCCAGCATCTTGCCGATGTCCGTCAGCTTCACGCCGCGGCTCTTGATGCGGAGCTGCTTCTCCCGCTCCAGACGCTGCCGCGTCTGCGCGATCTCCGCCGCCCGGTCCGCGTCCATGGCGATCAGCATGTCACCGGCCTGCGGCACGCCGGACAAGCCCAGGACCTGGACCGGGATCCCCGGCCCCGCTTCCTGGACCGCCTTGCCGCGCTCGTCCAGCATGGCCCGGACACGCCCATCGTAGAGGCCGACCACGAACGAGTCCCCCACCCGGAGCGTGCCGTTCGTCACCAGCACCGTCGCCACCGGGCCCTTCCCCACGTCGAGCTGCGCCTCGATCACCGTCCCCTGCGCGGCTCGCTTCGGGTTCGCCTTCAGCTCGAGCAACTCGGCCTGGAGCAGGATCTTCTCCAGCAGGTCGTCCATCCCCTGGCCGTACTTCGCGCTCACGTCCGCCGAGAGCACGTCGCCGCCGAATTCCTCGACCATGACCCCGTGCTGGAGCAGCTCCTGGCGGACCCGCATCGGGTTCGCCGCCGGCAGATCCACCTTGTTCACCGCCACGACGATCGGCACGCCCGCGTTCTTCGCGTGGCTGATCGCCTCCACCGTCTGCGGCATCACGGAGTCATCCGCCGCCACGACCAGCACCACGATGTCCGTGATCTCGGCGCCACGCGCGCGCATCGCCGTGAACGCGGCGTGACCCGGCGTGTCCAGGAACGTGATCGAGCGCCCGTCGTCCAGCGTCACGTGGTACGCACCGATGTGCTGCGTAATGCCGCCGGCCTCGCCCGCGATCACGTTCGTCTTCCGGATGTAGTCGAGGAGCGACGTCTTCCCGTGGTCCACGTGGCCCATCACGGTCACCACCGGCGGCCGCGGCACCAGGTCCTCCGGCCGATCCTCCTCCTCCTCGACCAGCTCGGCCCCGTACTCCTCCTCCCGGATCGCACGGAAGCCGAACTCGTCCAGCAGCAGCTCGATCTGATCGAAGTCCAGCCGCTGGTTGATCGTGACCATGAGGCCCAGGTTCTTGAACGCGCTGGCCACGATCTCCGTCGGCGAGACGTCGATCAGCTCGGCCAGCTCCGCCACGGTGAGGAACTCGTTGACCCGGACGGTCTTCGCTTCCTCCGCCGCGCGCCGCTGGCGCTCCGCCTCACGCTCCAGCCGGCTGGGCGACTCCTCGCGACGGTGGCGCCGCTTCCGCCCACCCGCCTTGAGCTCGGCCATGACGCGCTGCACGTTCTCCTGCACGGCCTCCTGATCCACCCGCTGCCGCTTCTTCCGCCGCCGGTCCTTCTTCCGCCGACCGTCCAGCGTGAAGCCCTCCGCCTGGATCCGGACCTGGCCACCCGGCCCCGCACTCGCCGCCGGCGCAGGCGACGGCGCCTGCCGCACCGGCGTAGGTCGCACCGGCGTAGGCCGCGGGACCTTCGGCAGCGTCTCCGTCACCCTCGGTGGCGGCGGAGGCGTCGCAGCGGCAGGCGCGGGCGGCGCCGCGGGCGTCGGCTCCGCAGGCGACGGCTGCTCCGCCTCCTCCGGCTCCTCCGCCGCCGTCGGCTCCTCCGCTTCCTCCGCCTCGACCGCCGCCTCGGCTTCCGCCGCCACCTCCACCGGCGCCTCCGGCTCCGGCTCGACCGGCTCGGGCTGCTCGGCCTCCGGTGCCGCGGCCTCTACGGCCGCCTCCACCGCCGCCGGCGTTTCGGTCTCCACCACGATCACTTCCGGCTGGGGCTCCGCCCCGCCCGTGGTCACCAGCTCCGCGCCACGAGCCGCGGCTTCCTCCGCGGCCTCGGCCGCCATCGCTTCCGCAGCGTCCGCTGTCGGCGACGCCGAAGAATCCGCCTCCGTCACCTCCACAACTTCCTCCACCTCCACACGGCGACGACGGCGCCGGCGGCGCGACGAACTATGCGCATCCTCCAACACCGCTTCCAGCGCCGCCTCCACATCCCCCTGCACCGCGCGGCGCTCCCGCTCGAAACGCGCGCGCAGCTTCGCAACGGTCGCATCGTCGACCTGCGACGCCTCGCTGCGTACGGGCACGCCCATCTCGCGGAGGAGCTGGATCAGCGCCTCAGCAGGCACATTGAATTCTCTCGCAACTTCGTAGACGCGCATATCCTATCGCACCACCTCTCGTATAGAACTACCCAATTCCTCCGGCTCGCCTACATACGGCCCACTTCGACCGATCCATCAGCATCGCCCGGCATCAACCGTTCTCCGCGCGGAGCAGCTCCCGGATCCGCTTCGCGAACTCCGCGTCCGTCACGCCCACCGCGCTCATCGCCCCACGCCCCACCGCCTCGCCCAGCCGGGCCCGATCGAACACCTCCACGTACGGAACGCCGCGCGCTTCCACCAGCGGCACCACCTTCGCCTTGCTGTTCGCCGACGCGTCCCCGGCCACGATCACCAGCCGCACGCGGCCGCGGCGCACCGCCTCCCGCACCCTCTCCGTCCCCACCTCAACGGCGCCCGCACGCGCCGCTAGCCCGAGCAGGCGCAGTGCCGGCTCAGGCCCCCTCATCCTCCTCGCGCTCGCGCTCCAGGTCACTCACCGACAGACCCAGGATCTCCGCAGCCACTTCGCGTGCTTCCGCCAGTTCGTCCTCCGTCGGACCCTCCCCTGCTTCCTCTGCCCCCGAATCTTCGACCGTCAATTCCTCGATCACGCGAAGGACCTCGTCGACCGCTTCCGGATCCAGCCCCGGGACTCTCAGCAGGTCTTCCCGCTCCAGGTCGATGATGTCCAGAAATGTACTATACCCAGCAGCTTCCAGCGCCGCCAGGGTAGCGGCCGGCAGATCCAGCTCACTGAGCGGGAAGTCCGCCACCTCGTACTCCTGCTCGCCGCCACCGAACAGCGCCTCTTCCGCACCCCGCTCCAGCCACTCCCGGCTCCCGTACAGATCGATCTGCCAGCCGATGAGCTGGCTCGCGAGCCGCACGTTCTGACCGTTCTTGCCGATGGCCAGCGAGAGCTGGTCCTCGTCCACGATCGCCGTGATCACCCGCCGCGCCGGATCGCTGATCACCTTCGCCACCTTCGCCGGCGCCAGCGCACGCCGCGCGTAGATCTCCGGGTCCGGATGCCACGGCACGATGTCGATCCGCTCGCCGCCCAGCTCACCGACCACCGCCTGCACGCGCGAGCCCTTCAGCCCCACGCACGCACCCACCGGATCGATCGACTCGTCACGGGACCAGACCGCGACCTTCGTCCGGCCGCCGACCTCCCGCGCAATGCCCTTGATCTCCACGATCCCCTGGTAGATCTCCGGCACCTCCAGCTTGAACAGCGCCGCCACGAACATCGGGTCCGCCCGGGACAGGATCAGGCGCGGTCCCTTCGGCGTCTCCTCCACACGCTTCAGGACCGCCCGGATCGGCTCGCCCTGCCGGAACCGCTCCCGGGGATTCTGCTCCTTCCACGGGATGATCGCTTCCGCTTCCCGGGTCTTGTTCAGCATGACCACCAGCTTGCCCCGCTCGACCTGCTGAACTTCGCCCGACAGCAGATCCCCGACCTTGTTCGAGTACTCTTCACGGATCCTCTGACGTTCGCCCTCCCGGACCCGCTGGATGATCCGCTGCTTCGCGGCCATCACCGCGTTCCGCCCGAACTCCTCGAACTCCACCGGGATCTCCAGGACGTCCCCGATCTCGAACTCCGGGTCGTCCCACCGCGCTTCCTCCAGTGAAATCTGGCGCGACGGATCCTCGACCTCGGCCACGACCTCCTTGAGGACCGTGATCTGAATGTCCCCCGCGTCCTCGTCGATTTCGATCTCGGCCTCGACGTTCGGCCCGAACCGACGGGCCAACGCCGCCATGATCCCGTCACGGATCAGGTCGTGTAGCTCCTCCCGGGAGAGGTTCTTGTTCGTGATCATCTCCCGGAACGCCGCCAACACTTGCGCCGCATTCGCCATAGGTCTTTCCGTCCCGTGTACCTTCGCGCCCGGGCGGACCGAGCGTCAGCCCGCGTCCTCCCACCGAAATACCAGATGCGCCCGCGCGATTTCACTGCGCGGCACCTCGATCTCTTCTCCGTTCTCGAGCCGGAGCCGTACCACCTCTTCCCCGTCCCGGTCCACCAGCCCCAGCAGTTCGCCCTGGAGGCGCCGCCCCCGGCCGGCCAGCGCTCCGTGGCCCCGGATCGCGATCTCCCGGCCCGTGAAGCGCTCCCAGTCGCGCCGCTTCACCAGCGGTCGCTCCACGCCGGGCGACGAGACTTCGAGCACATAACGGCCACCCGTCCCCAGCTCTGCCTGGTCCAGCAACGGTTCGATCGCCCGGCTCACCCGCGCACAGTCTTCAACGGTCACACCCCGCGGGCGTCCGTGCTCGTCCACCTCTTTGCGCTCTTCAGGCAGGTCTATGCGCAGCCTGAGGATCGGACGGGTCCGGGAACCGGCCCGCTCCAACTCCACGAACTCATAGCCGAGCGCCTCGACCTGCCTCTCGATTTCGCTCTCCAGGGGGTCCATGCTCATGGCATCGCGTAATAAAAAAGTGGGGGTCCTTCCCCCACTTCTCACACGGACTGCCGCTCCGGCACCCGTAACGTCTATAATCTATTCACAACCGGCGCGAAGCGCAAGTCTTTGCCACGACTGGCTCCACGCACCCCCACCGCCGGAGCGCTCCGCCCAGACCCCTCCAGTGACCGGTCAGTCGACTTCCTCGATGTCCGCCGTCCAGTCCACCTGCACCGCCGGGCCCAGGCTCACCGCCGTGGGGCACCGATCCCGGTGCCGCGCCAGGGCACGATCCACCGCCTCCCTGGTCCCTGCCGGGATCCGGAGCGTGTAGTGCACATGGATCCGCGTGAGAACCGGGACCCCACCCCGGACCTCGTTGTACCCCCTCGCCTCCGCCTGGATCGCTTCCGCCGGCAGCTTCACCCCGCGCACCTCCAGTGCGCCGTTCAGCGTCCCCAGCATTCAGGCGCCCGCGGCGGCGACCAGGTAGTCGACCGGGAGCGGCAGGTCCTTGCGGTCCTCGATCCCATAATGGGCCTTGATCGGCCCGTGCACGCCGAATTCGACCGTGGTTCCGGCCTCCAGACGCGCCCGCCTGTGGACCCCCTCCACCTTCTCGATCCGGGCGCGCGCTACGTAGAACGAGTCTTCCATGCGTCCCTCTCGTATCCCCGGCACTGTGCGACCGGCAAGCGCGGGTATCGGACGAACGACGGATCGAGCTCCGAGCGCCGACAGAGGTAGAACCGCGACCCGCGCCGGTTCTCCACGACGCGCACGTGCCGGCAGGTGGCACAGAGACCCGCATCGACTCCGGTCATGGCGAGCCTCCTATCCCTCCACGGCGCCCGCGCCCCCGTGGCCCCGCACGCCCAGGACGCCGAACTGACGCCCGGAATCACCTCGCCGGTGCGAGAAGAATGGCGAGTCGCCGCAGCGCGTGCAGTACGCCGAACGCGAGATCCGCTCCGCGCGCACCCCGAGGGCCAGGGCCTGCTCCGCCAGCACCTGACGCAGATCCACGGGCCGAGGCGCCGCCGGCGGCGTGAGTCCCAGCGCCTCGTGCACCTCGGGGCCGACTTCGTAACACGTCCCGCAGATGGACGGACCCAGATGCACCCGCAGATCCGATGGCTCGGAGCCCGCCTCCCGCTCCAGCACCTGGATGCCGGCCGTCAGAATGCCCGCTGCCACCCCGCGCCACCCGGCATGCAGCAGCGCGACTGCCCGCGTCCGTTCATCCACCAGGAAGACGGGGACACAGTCCGCGACGGACACCGTGAGGAGGACGCCGGGCGTCCGGGTGCCGTGCCCATCGACCCCCTGCCCCACCCAGAAGCCGGGCCGAGCACCCTCGTGCCACAGCACCTCCGCACCGTGGACCTGGCGCGCGTGGACCGCGCACGCGCTCCCCGTTGCCCGGAGCAGCGCCGCCCAGCGCCCGAACAGCGTGCCGCTCGGCGTGCTTCCCCACGCGCCCAGATCGAACGGCTCCTCCGACCCGCCTCGCGCCGTGGTCCCCTGCACCAGCCACGGCATCTCCTCCGCCCAGTCCGGATGCACGTACAGCGGAACCTCCGCCGACACGGGGACCTCCCTGACCTCGGCGATCCGCCGGGCGGATCCCTGACCGCTGCCTATGGTCATCCCTGGCACGCCAGCCTCGCCACCTTACGAACATGGCGCTCTCGGCAGCGCCCGTACACGCCGCCGACGCTACTCCCCGGCCGTCGGCGGCGTCGCACCGCCCCCGGCCCCTCCCCGGGACAGCTCGTCCACCCGGCGCAGGATGTCATCCACCCGCGCCCGCAGGTCATCGACCCGCACGCGCAGCTCGTCGAACTCCCGCCGCGACACGAAATCCAGCCGCTCCCGCACCTCGCCCGCCGCCGCCTGCGCCCGACGGAACGACTCCCGCACCGCCTCCTTCGCCCGATCCGGCGAAAACTGGCCGCGCTGCTTCATCTCATCGATCGTCTCTTCGATCGCCTCGCGAAACGCGTCCAGCACCCCGAGCCACGCCCGGAACCCTTCGCGGCTCTCCCGGCTCCGTTCCTCGTCCATCGCTCTCTCCTTTCCGGTCAGGGCTCCCGCGAGTCCACGCGCTCGATCTGGGCGCCCAGGGCGCGCAGGCGCTCGTCGATCCGCTCGTAGCCGCGTTCGATCTGCCCTATGTTGTAGATGTGACTCTCCCCTTCGGCGCCCAGCGCCGCAATGAGGAGCGCCATCCCGGCGCGGATGTCCGGGCTCTCCACCACGCCCGCGTGCAGGCGCGATGGCCCGACCACCACCGCCCGGTGCGGGTCGCAGAGCACGATCCGCGCGCCCATGCCGATCACCTTGTCGGCGAAGAACATCCGCGATTCGAACATCTTCTCGTGGATGAGGATCGTGCCCTTGCACTGCGTGGCCACCACGAGCGCGATGGAGGTCAGGTCCGCCGGGAACGCCGGCCACGGGCCATCGTCGATCTTCGGCACGTGCCCGCCGAGATCCATACGGATCTCCTTCTCCTGATCCGCCGGGACCAGCAGGTCCTGACCCTGGATCTCGCACCGGATCCCGAGCCGGTCGAACGCCAGCAGCGTCGAATCCAGGTGCTCGACCGCCGCGTCCCGGATCAGGATCTCGCTCCCGGTCACCGCGGCGAGGCCGATGAACGAGCCCACTTCGATGTGGTCGCTCCCGATCCGGGCCTCGCCGCCGTGCAGCCGGTCCACGCCCTCGATCTCCAATACGTGCGTACCGATCCCGGAGATTCGGGCACCGAGCGTGTTGAGCATGTGGCAGAGATCCTGGACGTGCGGCTCCGCCGCGGCGTTGCGGAGCCGCGTCGTGCCCTTGGCCAGGACTGCGGCCATGATCGCGTTCTCCGTCGCCGTCACGCTCGGCTCGTCCAGGAACACGTCCGCGCCGCACAGGCCGGACGTCTCCAGATGGTACCCATCCAGCGCCTCCACCCGGGCGCCGAGCCGGGTCAGCGCGAGGAAGTGCGTGTCTACGCGACGTCGCCCGATCACGTCCCCGCCCGGCGGCGGCAGCACCATGCGCCCCGTCCGGGCGAGCATCGGCCCGGCCAGGAGGATCGACGCCCGGATCCGGGCGGCCAGCTCGGGCTCCAGCTCCGTTGCCCGCACTTCGCGGGCGTGGAGGCGCACCGCGTTCGTTCCGATCCAGCGGCTCTCGACGCCGAGTCGCTCCAACAGCTCCAGCAGAGTCCGCACGTCCCGGATGTCCGGAACGTTCTGTATCACGACCGGCTCGTCGGTCAGCAGCGACGCGGCGAGCATCGGCAGCGCGGCGTTCTTGTTCCCGGCCGGCCGGATCTCGCCCGACAGCCGACGGCCGCCCTGCACTACGAACTTCGGCATCTCGCTACTCCTCGAGAATCTTCCCACGCCGGCGGCGAGGTCGAGCCGCCACCGGCCATACCCAACCCTTGCCCCGAAGGCATCGTGCCTGGAACCAGCATACATCGCAGGCGGGGAACATACCGGCCCCGCCGATCCCCCGTCAATTCGCCCCCGGCGCCCCGATCCGGCTCCCCGCGCACCATGTCTGTACCGCCCGCATGGACGCCGTCGGACCGGTCTGCCGTCCCCGCGAGTACGCACTTCGGGGGCCCATGGATCCCCGCCGCACTGGCGGCCCGGCCGCTAGACGATCTCGATCCGGACCTGGACCGGCTCGCCCTCGATGGCCAGCACGTTGGCCATGATCCGGTCCCCGTGCCGGTTGAACTGCAACGTGATCCGGCTCCCGCCCACCGCCATGTCCAGCAGGTCCAGGAAACGCAGTCGCTGCGGTAGCTGCGGCTGGACGAGCCGGAGCATCCGCTCCCGGGCATCCGGCTCGATCCCCAGGATCCCCTGGATCATCGGGAAGAGCGCGCCCGCGGCCCACGCCTGCGGCGAGCACGACACCGGGTACGCCACCGGCGCGTCCGTCTCCCCGCGCCAGATCCCGCAGAACAGTTCCGGAAGCCGCAGGTAGCGGAAATGCAGCGCCGCGTCGAAGAGCGAGTCCAGGATCAGCGCCGCCTGCCGGCGCAGGCCGTACCGGGCGAGCCCCAGCGCGATCAGCGAGTTGTCGTGCGGCCAGATGGTGCCGTTGTGATACGACAGCGGGTTGTAGATCGGCTGGTTCCGCGCCAGGGTACGGATCCCCCACCCGGAGAACATCTCGTCGCCGAGCAGGACATCCGCCATCCGCCGCGCCTGGTCCGGCGTCGGCACCCCGGACCACAGCAGGTGCCCCGGGTTCGACGTGATCGTCGGCACCCGGCGCTTCTCCCCGTCCAGCGCGAGCGCGTAGTAGCCCCGCTCCTCCATCCAGAACGCGTCGTTGATCCGCTGGCGCAGCGCCGCCGCCTCCGCCCTGAGCCGGCCCGACCGCTCGAAATCCCCCAACGCCGCGAAAATATCCGCCATCTGGATCTTCGCGTCGTACACGTAGCCCTGCACTTCCACCAGCGCGATCGGCGGCTCCGGCAGCGTCCCATCCGGGAAGGCGACGCCATCCCCGGAGTCCTTCCACCCCTGGTTCGCCAGCCCGCCCGGCGACCGCCGCTCGTACTCCACGAACCCGTCCCCGTCCTTGTCGCCCCAGCGGTCGATCCACTCCAGCGCCGCCTCCGCGTGCGGCAACAGCTCCCGCACCAGCTCCAGGTCCCCCGTCCACCGGTACGTCTCGCCGAGGAGCACCAGGAAGAGCGGCGTCGAATCCACGCTCCCGTAATAGGGCACGTGCGGGATCTCGTTGCATGCCGCCATCTCGCCCCGCCGCAGCTCGTGCAGGATCCGCCCCGGCTCCTCCTCCGTCCAGTCGTCGAACTTCCGGCCCTGGTACGAAGCCAGGAAACGCAGCGCGTCCCGTGCGATCTGGGGATTCACCATCAGGGTCTGGAGGCCCGTGATCGCCGCATCCCGCCCGAACGGCGCCACGTACCACGGGATCCCCGCCGTCACGATCGGACGCCCCCGGTAGACCACCGTCAGCGCCTTCAGATCCGTGACCGCCTGCCGGTACGCCGTGTTGAAGAACTCGTTGTCCGTCCGCAGCTCCGTGTTGCTCCGGTGCCAGGCGTCGTACTCCGCCCGCAGCGCTCGGAACTGCTCCGAGAAGCTCCGCTCGATCCTGGAAGGCCGCACCCGGTCGAAGAGCGGCACGACCCAGACGATCAGCTCCACCGAGTCCTTCGGCTCGAAGCGGAACACCCAGCGCGCGCGCCCGCCCTCCAGCTCGTTCGGCGTGACCGAGAAGCGGATCAGCGTGCGACGGAGCCGGTCGTCCAGGCCGCGGTACGCCCACGTGACCTCCCGCTCCGAGATCACGGGCGCGTAGAACTGCCCCCGCCGCGCCCGCTTCGCGCCCCGCACCTCGAAGATGTCCGCGTAGTCCGCCGCGAAGCGCAACTCGATCCAGAACTCGACCGGCCGGCCCATGTAGTTCGTCAGGATCAGCCGGTCCATCATCCCATCGTCCAGGAGCTGCTCCCGGCGGATGTGCATGAAGTTCTTGGGCTCGCTGAACAGCCCCCCGAACTCCCGGTCCGTGACGGTCAGATCGATCTGGGACGCGAAGACGCGGCTCGCCTGCGAGCTGAGCACGTCCGGCCGCCCCGCTACCGTCGTCAGGTCGTAGTAGCTCAGCACCCGCGAGTCCTCGAAGAACAGCCCCAGCTCGCACGCGCCCGGCGGCGCCACGTTCCCCGCCGCATCCGTCAGGAGGAAGTAGCTCCCCTCCTTCAGGACCAGCTCCGTGCGGACCAGCGTCTCCGACTCGCACAGGATGGTCGCGTAGCCCAGCAGCTCGGCCGCTTCGACCGGCGTGAGTTCCGGGATTTCCTGTTCCGTGGGTTCTGGCATCGTGGCTGGCGGTCGCGCGCCCCTGCCGCGGGAGCGCATGGCTTACGGGAACGCGGGCGCGTGCGGGTCACACCGGGCCGAACCCTGGCCGCACGCGGTCAGGTACTGGGCCTCGTAGCGCTCCACCATCGCATCCCGGCTGAAGCGCTCGATCGCCCGGGCACGGCACGCCTCCCGATCGAAGCCCTCCACCTTGTGGAGGATCGCATGCGCCATCTCGGCGACGTCGCGCACCAGGAATCCCGTGCGCCCGTCCTCCACCAGCTCCGGAGCGCTCCCCCGGGGGAACGCGATCACCGGGCAGCCCGCCAGCATGGCCTCGATCATGACCAGCCCGAACGGCTCCTCCCATTCGATGGGCACGAGGACCGCCCGGGCACCCCTCAGGAGCGCCGCCTTGTCCGCCCCGCCGATCCCGCCCAGGTACCGGACCAGGGGATGCTTCAATCGCGGCTCGACCTCCCGCTCGAAGAACCCGGGTACCCGGTCGTCCGCATGGTTCCGGCCCGCGACCCGGATCTCGATCCCCGCGCGCACCGCGGCGTCGATCGCGTGGTGCGGCCCCTTCACCTTGGACAGCCGCCCGATGAAGCACACGTAGTCGCCCGCCGTGGTCGGGCCCGCGTAATAGCTCGGCTCCAGCCCGTGGTAGATCGTCGTGATCCTCGGGAGCCGGACCTCCCGCTGCCGCTGCCGCTCGCTGATCGCCACGAACCAGACCTCGGGGAAGTACGGATAGTAGCGGGAGCACACCTCTTCCCGCTCGTGGTGCAGCGTGTACACGACGGGGATCCCCCGAAGCATCCGGCTCACCCCGAGCGCCTCGGCCGAGTGCACGTGCACCACATCGAAGCCCGCGTCCCGGACCCGCGAGAGCGCCCAGCTCGCGTGGTTCAGGTCGGCCAGTGGCTCGGGCGGCCATTGCGCCTCCTCGTACAGGTACTCCATGGCCGCCGATGTCGTGGAGTCTCCGGTCGCGTACAGGGTGACATCGTGCCCGCGCGCGACCAGGCCCTCCACCAGCTCGTGGACCACGAGTTCGGTGCCGCCATAGTCCTTGGGCGGCACCGGCACGAATGGTGTGGATACGACGGCGATCTTCATCGGTCCTGGGGAGAGGTTGGGATGGTTGCTGCCGCCGCCGCGTCACGGATCAGACCCCGGGAGCGAGCGCAAGAGACGTTCCAGCGAATCCCCGCGCCGCCCCACCCGCTCGCCCTCGTCCGCGCTTGACACTCCGCGCTCGCCGCGTCTAAGATGCACCCACCGGCCGCGCTGTGCCGTCGGCTGCGAGGGTGCGAGGGGTTGCGGATTCGAGGTCGTGTTCGATCCTGAGAGCCAACGATGTCGGCGAGGGGGTGCATGCGCTGGTCGGGCGTTCCCACGACCACGGCGCCGGATACGACCCCGCCGCGGCGGCCGCGGACGCGCTCCTTGCCCGCGAGGCCGAGCCAAGCAGGCGCGCGGGCCGGTGCGGCGTCGCCCCGCACCCGGACCCGTCCGGCTTCCACGGCCCGCTGACCATGGTACCGGTCTCGCCATGGAGATCCCGTTCGGACCCGTCGTTCTCGACTCGGTCAGCGTTTTCTTCACCCGTCTCCCGCCTCCCGAACGCGCGAGCCTGCACACCCGGTCGCTCGCCGGAATCGCGAGGCTGGTCCGCCATCCCGGCTCCCTCGACCGTCCCTGCGGCGTTACCGATCCGGCCGCACGGTTCGGGGAGCCCGAGCGCGTGAACGCCGAGCACGTCTGAGAGCTGCAATGCAACTGCTTGTCGTGGTGATCAACCAGGAGGAAAAGCTCGACGAGATCCTTTCGGGCTTCGTCGAACTCGGCATCACCGGCGCGACCATCATCTCGAGCGAAGGGATGGGCCGGGTCCTCGCCCACGACATCCCGATCTTCGCCGGGCTGCAATCGCTCGTGGAGCGCTCACGCCCGCGGAATCAGACCATCTTCAGCGTCATCGAGGAGGACGAGAAGGTCGACGGCGCGTTCGCGCTGCTCCAGGAGGTGTGCGGGGACTTCAACGATCCGGCCACCGGCATCGCCTTCACGATCCCCGTGAATCGCGTCATCGGGCTGAAGCCCGAACTGGGGGAAGACGGTCTGTGATGCGTGACCGGCCGCTCCGTCTCCCTCCGCGCCGCTGGCGGACGCGCGCGGCTGACGCCCCCGGACCGGGCAGGGCCCCGGCGATCCGGTCGGGCGGTTCCTCCATCGTAACGCAAGGCTCATGATCGGCAGCGTCTTTCGTGTGGGAGTCTTCCAGTTCGCGCCGGTGCTGGGTGACCCGGAGGCGAACGCCCTGCGGATCGCGCACGCCGCCGCCGGCAACGAGGTGGATCTCCTCGTAACCCCCGAACTCGCGCTGACCGGTTACGGTATTGGAGACGACGCCGCGCGCCTCGCGCTCCCGCTCGAGGACATCCCTCATGGGCTCGGAGCGCTCGAGGAGGTAGAGGACCTGATCATCGGGCTCATCGAGCGGGACCGGACCGGCACGCCCATGAACGCCGCCGTCCACCTGCGCCAGGGCCGGGTGCTCTTCCGCCACCGCAAGCTCTACCTGCCGACGTACGGCATGTTCGACGAAGGCCGCTTCTTCGGCCGCGGCAACGCGCTCTCCGCCTACGAGCTCGGCGGCGGCTGGCGTGCCGGGCTCCTCATCTGTGAGGACTTCTGGCACCCGGCGCTCGTCTACCTCCTCGCCGCACGGGGGATCGACCTGCTGGTCGTCCAGGCCGCGGGCGCGGGACGGGGCGTCTGGTCCGGCTCGGAGTCCGGCGGCCGCTTCGCGAGCGCAGACACCTGGGAGCGTATGGCCCGGGTGACCGCGGAGATCTACGGCGTCTACGTGGTCCTGGCGAACCGCGTCGGCGTCGAGGGCGGCGTGGTCTTCGCCGGCGGTTCCCTGATCATCGACCCCCGGGGCCGTATCCTGGCCCGCGGGCCGGATGATGCGGAGGCGGTCATCACGGCCGAGCTCGCCCTCGATGAAGTGGCGCGCGCCCGTCGGCCGTGGTCCCACATCCGGGACGACGACCCCTGGCTCACGCACCGCGAGCTGACCCGTCTCCTGGAGGAGCTGCCATGAGTCCGGTCGCACCGCCGGACGGAGCCGCGGCCCGGGTGGCGAGCGTCGTGGGCGAGGTCGTGCGGGAGACGGTACGCGCGGCCGGTGCCACGGGCGTGGTCCTCCTCGATGATGGCTCGCCCGAGGCCGGTCTCTGCGCCGCCTGGTGCGCGGCTGCCCTCGGTGACGACGCCGTCCTGCGGCTCCCCACCCCGGCGGAGGATCGGGTTCGTCGCCTCGTGGAGACGGCAGGCCGGCCATTCACCGGGTCCCGTTACGAACTGGAAGAGGCGCACCGGTTCCTTGCCCGGCTCGAGGCGGCGTCGCGGAACGCTCTGGTGGCGAACCCCATCAACAAAACGGCGCTCCTCCTTGGAGGGGCCGTGCCGCCGGAGCCGCTGCTCCCCCTCGGCGACCTGTACGCGAGCCAGGTCCAGGCGCTCGCCGGGGGCTGGTCGGGCCCCGAGGAGGTGAGGCGCCTGGCAGACGAAGCCGGCGGAGTCGACGCCCTCGACCAGGCCCTCGTCGCGCTCCTCGAGGAGCGTCGCCTGGAACGCGATGATCGCTCCGAAACGCCGTCGGCGGTCCGCACCGCGCTACTGCGCGCGCTGCATTCGAGCCGATTCGCCCGCCAGCGCTGTGGCCTGATCCCGAAGCTCACCTGGCGTACGATCGGCATCGACCTCCTGCCGTAACGGCTCCGACGGAGGAATCCACCGTGACGTGGACCATGTTCGCGAATACGATCCAGCTCTCGCCCGACGTCGCACCGTTTCTCGAGCGCATGGCGTGGGCGCAGACGGTGACGGCCGTGGGGATGATCATCGTCGCGCTGTTCGCCATCGGACTGGTCCTCGTGGCCATCGGCACGCTCCGTTCGGCGAATCGTACCCTCAAGCACCTGGAGCGCGCCGTCGAGCAGCTCGCGCCCAGGACCGAGCCGATTCTCGAGCGCGCCACGCGCATCGCCGATGACGCCGGAGAAGTCAGCCGCTCGGTGCGGGAAGCGGTCGAGGAGCTGGTCGGCACGGTTCAGGACCTAAACGGCCGGCTCAGGGCCATGTCGGACTCCGCGGAGGAGCGGGTCCGACACCTCGGCGCCGTGCTCGCAGTGGTGCAGCGCGAGGCGGAGGAGCTGTTGATCGACGCCGCGGCCACCGCCCGGGGCATCCACGTCACGGCCTCCGCGCTGCGCAATTCGGGCGAGCTCGGGCCCGATCCCGACGACGACCCGCGAGGGAGCAGGCTGGGCGCTACGGGGTAACGAATGGATCGGTGCATGGGGACCGCCGGCGCGTGCCGGCGCGGTCCCGGATCCGCACCGCCCCGACCCGTGGCGCCGCATCGACCCATCCTGGAGAGGTCGCTATGGCCGAACGAGACACCATCGATTTCGTGACGGCGTTCGCCGTGGGCATCGTCCTCGGCGTCGGCGCGGCGCTCCTGCTCAAGCCCGAGCCGCCGACCCGGACCGCCAGGATCCTGAAGGAGCTCGAGCCGCACCGGAAGCGCATCCGGAAGTCGCTCAAGGAGGCGCGCCGCGGATTCGGCCAGGGCGCCGGGGCCGCCGCGGACGTCGGCGCGGAGATCGCGGCCGCCGGCAAGGAACTCGTACAGGAACTCCGGGCGGAGTTCTCGCGACTCGTGGCCGATGCCCGCCGGGAGCTGGCGCGCGCGGCCGAAGAGGAGGCCCGGCGGGCGGTCGACCGCCGCGTCGTCCGGGCGGAACGGATCTGAACAGGCGACAGTGGACTGACGATCGTGCGCGTCCTTCACATAACCATACTGGTCGGACTCTTCTTCCTGCTCCTGCCGGATCCCGCGTGGGCGTTCGGGCCCGCCACCCACGTGTTCCTCGGCTCCCAGCTCCTGGACTCGCTCTATCTGCTGCCGAGCGCCGTGGCCGCGTTGATCCGCATGTATCCGCAGAGCTTCCTCTACGGCTCCCTGGCCGCAGACATCTCCCTCGCCAAGAAGTACGTGCCGGCCGGGCGCCACTGCCACTTCTGGCATGTCGGCGAGGAGATCTATGCGGCCGCGGACAACGACCGGCTCCGCGCCGCCGCCCTCGGCTACCTCAGCCACCTGGCGGCCGACACGATCGCCCACAACTACTTCGTGCCGCGCCAGCTCCTGCTGACCAGCTCGACCCGGGCGCTCGGCCATTCCTATTGGGAGCACCGCATGGACGCCCACCTGGGCGAGCGCTTCGCCGCCCTCGCCCGCGAGGTGGTCATGGACTACGACCACTCCGAAGCGGACGCGCTGTTCGACAGCGTGCTCAGCGGCACCATCTTCTCGTTCGAGACGAATCGCCGGATCTTCCGCGGGATGATCCGGATCCAGGACAGCGAGCGCTGGCAGGCGGTCTTCGACCGCGTCGTCCAGAACTCGCGCTGGGACCTCACGGCGCAGGATGTGGAAGAGTACATGGCCCGCGCCTTCGACTCCGTGGTGGACTACCTGTGTCGGCGCCGTCACTCCGGCCCGGCGGCCCTCGATCCGACCGGGGAGTTCAACCTGCAGCTCGCGAAGAAGGTGCGGCGGATGGCGTTGATGGAGGGCGCGTGGCGGGATCGGCACCTGCTCGCGGAGGTCGCGGAGGACTTCTTCCCGCTCCCGCCCATGGAGCTGGGCTACTGGTACAGGCGGGGAGGCAACGGCCAGGCGATGGAGGCGTCCCGGACCGTCGGCTGAACGACCCTCGGCCGTGCCGGGGAGCCGGTCGCGGCCCGGCAAGTGGCCGCGGTCGACGTCGCCCTCCGGATCCCGGGAATGCTCCTGGCGGTAGCGAGGCGTTGGAGGTCGGCCGGGGCTCGCCGGTCAGTGCAACGCGCCGGTCCGTCGAACGACGGCCGGCGCGTTTCCTGTCCACTCACGCGGTCCGCTCGTGCTTGCGCGTCCCCGTCGGCCCCACCCAGACGTGGGATTCCGGCCGTCCGCGGGCGTGCATCCCGAAGCCGCACCCCAGGCACCACCGCCGTTCGATGCGGCAGACCCTGCCCAGGACCCTCAGCACCGGCCCGGGAACCAGCTTGATCGTCTCGCCGTCGCACACCGGACACCGGACCGTCCTGGGCAGCAGGTAGTACACGGCGGCGATCGCGAGGGCGATCTTCAGGCCGATGTTGGCCAGGAGAAAGACGGTGAGCCAGAGGACCATGCCCAATCTTCGAACCCTCACCCCCCTCTGGGCAAGGGGCATACCGCGTGGCTCCGGGCAAGGGGGAGCGCCAGTCGACGCCCAGGTCCGGGCAAAGGAGCCTCGCGCTCCGCTGCTGCGCCACGCACGGCCGGGCCCCCTCGCCGTGCCGCCCGACGGTCAAGCTTCCAGTGCTTCCCTGAGCAGGGCGCTCGCCTGCCGTGGATCCGCCTTGCCCCGGGACTTCTTCATGATCTGGCCCATCAGGAAGCCGAAGATCTTCTGCTCGCCCGCACGGTACCGCTCCACCTCGGCACCGTGCTCCGCCAGGACTTCCGCGACCCACTGGCGAAGCTGCGCGACGTCCCGGACCTGGGCAAGCCCCTCGGTCTCCACGATCTCGGCCGGGGGCTGCCCCGTCTCGGCCATGCGCTCGAAGACCCGCCGGGCGATCGTCACGGAAAGCGTTCCGTCCGCAGTGAGCCCGATGAGCTGCGCGAGATGGCCCGGCGGGACGGGGAGGTCCCGGATCGGCCGCTGCTTTTCGTTCATCCAGGCCAGTACCGCGGTCATCACCCAGTTGCTCGCCGCCTTGGCGTCCCCGGCCTCCCGGGCCACCGCCTCGAAATAGTCCGCGACCTCTCGCGATGCGGTGAGGACCTCTATGTCGTATGCGGGCAGCCCGTACTGCTCACGGAAGCGCGCCGCCTTCGCGGCCGGGAGCTCCGGCAGCCCCGCCCGTGCCGCTTCCACCGCCACCCGGTCGAGCACCAGCGACGGGAGGTCCGGATCCGGGAAGTACCGGTAGTCGTGGCTCTCCTCCTTGGAGCGCATCGGCCGCGCCTCCCCGCGCGCCTGGTCCCAGAGGAGCGTCTCCTGCACGACCTTGCCGCCGCCCCGGACGACCGCGATCTGCCGCTCGATCTCGAACGCGAGCGCGCGCTCGACGTTCGCGAACGAGTTCATGTTCTTCACCTCGGTCTTCGTGCCGAGCTCCGCGCTGCCGGCCGGGCGGATCGATACGTTCGCGTCCACCCGCAGACTGCCCTTCTCCATGTCGCAGTCGCTGACCTCCAGGTACTCCAGCAACTGCTTGAGCCGGACGAGGAAAGCCCGCGCCTGGGCAGGCGATCGCAGGTCGGGCTCGGTCACGATCTCGATCAGCGGCACGCCGGCCCGGTTCAGATCCACCGCGGTCATCCCCGGGATCCGGTCGTGGAGCGACTTGCCCGCATCCTCCTCGAGGTGGATCCGGCGGATCCGCACCCGGATCGGCTCGCCGCCATCCGCGTTCGGCACGGCGAGCTCGCCGCCCGTGGCGAGGGGCCTGTCGTACTGGGTGATCTGGTAGCCTTTCGGCAGATCGGGATAGAAGTAGTTCTTCCGCGCGAAGACGCTCGTCTCGTGGACCTCGCACCCGAGGCCGAGCGCCGCCCGCACGCCGAGCTCCACTGCCTGGCGGTTGATGACGGGCAGAGCCCCCGGGAGGCCGAGGCAGACCGGGCACACGTTCGTGTTCGGTTCCGCGCCGAATTCGACGGAGTCCCCGCAGAACATCTTGGTCCGCGTCTTGAGCTGGACGTGGATCTCCAGCCCGATGACGGCTTCGAACTCCATCCTCAGCCTTCCTGCAGAGCCTGCTCGAGCGCCGCCGCGGCACGGACCAGCCCCGCTTCGTTCCAGCGGTCGGCCAGGAGCTGGCCGCCCACCGGGAGGCCGTCCACCGCCCCGATCGGGAGGGAGAGGGCGGGGATCCCGGCGAGGTTGGCGGTGACGGTGAAGACGTCAGCCAGGTACATGGCGTAAGGGTCGTCGCTCCTTTCGCCGAACCGGAATGGGAGCGTCGGCGTGGTGGGCGTGAAGAGGACGTCGACCCCGGACGCGAACACCTCCTGGAACTCCCGGGCGATCAGGGTCCGTACCCGTTGCGCACGGCCGTAGTAGCGGTCGTGGTATCCTGCCGAGAGCGCGAACGTGCCGAGCACGATCCGGCGCTTGACCTCCTCCCCGAACCCCAGCGACCGGCTGCGCTCGTAGACCGCGACCGTGTTGTCCGCCTCCGCCCGGAAGCCGTACCGGACGCCGTCAAAGCGCGCCAGGTTGCTGGAGGCCTCGGCCGGCGCGATGATGTAGTACGTAGCGATGGCGTACCGGGTGTGTCCGAGAGACACCTCCCGGATCTCGGCGCCCGCCCGGGCGAGCCGGTCCAGCGCGGCGCGGCAGAGCTCGGCGATCCGGGGGTCCAGCTCCGGCGGGAAGTATTCCCGTGGCACGCCCACCACCAGGCCCCGCGCATCCATCTCCAGCGCCACCGTCAGCTCGGGCACGGGCCGGTCCGCGCAAGTCGAGTCCCTCGGATCCGGCCCGCTGATGACCTGGAGGAGGAGCGCGGCGTCCGCAACCGTTCGGCCGAAGGTGCCGATCTGATCCAGGGACGACGCGAACGCCACCAGCCCGTAGCGGCTCACCCGCCCGTACGTCGGCTTGATCCCGACCACGCCGCAGAACGCCGCAGGCTGCCGGACCGATCCGCCGGTGTCCGAGCCGAGCGCCGCAGGTACCAGTCCTGCGGCGACCGCCGCCGCCGAGCCGCCCGATGAGCCGCCCGGGACCCGGGTGGGGTCGTGGGGGTTGCGGGTGGGTCCGAACGCCGAGTTCTCGGTGGACGAGCCCATGGCGAACTCGTCCAGGTTCGTCTTCCCCACGATCACCGCGCCCGCCTCGCGCAGCCGCCGGACAGCCGTCGCATCGAACGGCGATCTGTACCCCTGAAGGATCCGCGAGCCGCAGGTGGTGGGATAGTCGACCGTGCAGATGTTGTCCTTGACCGCGACCGGCACGCCCGCGAGGGGGCCGGCTGCGTGGCCGGCAGCGAGCGCCGCGTCGATGCGTGCCGCGTCTGACGCAGCCCGCTCCGGGTCGAAGGCGAGGAAGGCGCCGAGCGGCGTCGCCCCGGATTCCGCCTCCGTAATCGCGCGGCACGACGCCGCCACCGTGTCCGCCGCGGTCCGTTTGCCGGACCTGATCTCCGCGACCAGGTCGGCCAGCCCCGGAAAGGCCACCCCGCTCAAGACTCGCCCGCGTCCAGCGCCGCGAGCCGCGGCACCACGAAGAAACCCTCCCGCCAGTCCGGTGCGAGCTCCGAAGGCGGCACGACCAGCGCGTCCGGCTTGCTCTCTTCGTCCCGCAGCGGCGCGGTCCGATCGGCCGCCCCGGCCTCCGGAACCCCTTCGAGCGACCCGAGCTCCGCGAGCTCGTCCACGTGCTCGAGGATCCGGTTCAGCTGGCCGGTCAACCGCTCCAGCTCGGAGTCGGATAGCTCCAGCCGCGCGAGCGCGGCGATCTGCAGCACCTGTTCGCGGGTTACCGCCATCTCTCCCCCGTGCCCACCCGGCGCCGTGCCACGCTACAGGACCTTCTGGAGGTTCGCGTACTTGAGGATGACCTTCTTGCGCCCCACGGTGTCGAAGTCGATCACCGCCTTCATGTCCGGCCCGAAGCCGGAGAGCTCCCGTACCGTCCCCAACCCGAACTGACCGTGCAGGACCCGCTCCCCCTTCACGAAGCGAGGCATGTCCTGCGCGTCCTCATAGTCCACCACCAGCCCGGACGGTTCGTCATCCATCGGCGTGCTCGAGCGAGAACGCCCGCCGCCGGAACGACCGAAGGCGCCATCGTCCCTGCTGCTCCGCGCCCCCCCACCCCATGACCATCCGGCACTGTACCGGCTCCGGCTCAATGCGGGCGTGGCCTTCTCCTCCACCACGTCCGGCGGGAGCGGCTCCAGGAAGCTCGACGGCACGCAGCTCAGGAACTCTCCACCGCGCCGACGCCGCCGCGCGTGCGTCAGGTAGACCTTCCGCCGCGCCCGGGTCAGCCCCACGTAGAACAGCCGCCGCTCCTCCTCCAGCTCGTCCGGCTCGTCCAGCGTGCGGGACAACGGGAAGAGACCGTCTTCCATCCCGCTGATGAACACGTACGGGAACTCGAGCCCCTTCGCGTTGTGCAGCGTCATCAGCGTCACGGCCTGGGCGTTCGGATCGTGACGGTCGACGTCGCTGATCAGCGCCACCTTCTGGAGGAAATGGTCCAGCGCCGTGGCGTCAGCCGTCCCGTCCTCGGCATCGTCCGGCCCGCCGCGCGACAGGAGGTTGTCGAATTCGTGGGCGCTGGCCACGAGCTCCCGGACGTTCTCGATCCGGTCGTCGCCCTCCGGCCCCTCAGCCCGGAGCGCCTCGATCAAACCGATCTCCTCGATCAGCCGTTCCAGCAGCACGCCCACGCCCAGGTGCTTCGCCAGCGCCGAGAACCGGCCGATCAGCTCCGCGAATGCCACGAGCGCGGACGCGGCCGCGCCGCTCAGCCCCGGGCACTCCCTGGCCCTCGCCGCTGCCGCCAGCGGCGTGATCCCCTGCTCCGACGCCCAGAGCAGAAGCCGCGCCTTGCTCTGATCCCCGATCCCGCGCTTCGGGTAGTTCACCACCCGGTCGAACGCACCGGCATCCCGTGGGTTCGACATGAGCCGCAGGTACGCGAGAACGTCCATGATCTCGCGCCGCTCGTAGAACCGCGTCCCGCCGACGATCTGGTAGGGCAGGTCCCGACGCCGGAGCGCTTCTTCCAGGGCACGGGACTGTGCGTTCGTGCGGTACAGGATCACGAAATCCCGGGGCGTCAGCTCCCCGTCCATCGCGAGGCGCGCCTCGATCTCCCCGGCGATCCAGTCCGCCTCGTCCTGCTCGTCCAGCGCCTCCACGCACGTGATCCGCTCGCCCGGGCCCGCATCCGTGCGAAGCGTCTTCCCCTTCCGCCGCACGTTCTCCGCGATCACCCGGTTGGCTGCCTCGAGGATCCGCGCCGTGGACCGGTAGTTCCGCTCCAGGCGGATCACGCGGGCGTCGGGGAAGTCCTTCTCGAAGTCCAGGATGTTCCGGATGTCCGCGCCCCGCCAGCCATAGATGGACTGGTCGTCGTCCCCGACCACCATCAGGTTCCCGTGCGCCCGGGCCAGCAGCTCCAGGAACCGGTACTGGGCGCGGTTCGTGTCCTGGTACTCATCCACCAGGATGAACTGGAACCGCCACCGGTACTGCTCCAGGATCCCTTCGAATCGCGTGAAGAGCTCTACCGGCTTGACCAGGAGGTCGTCGAAATCGAACGCGTTCTGGTCCTTCAACGCCGCCTGGTACGCCGGGTACACATCCGCCACGATCGCCGTGAACGGGTCGCGGGCCAGCGCCGCGTACTCCATCGGGTCGATCAACTGGTTCTTCGCCCCGGAGATGGCGCTGTGCACGGCCTTCGGGTGCCAGCGCTTCACCGGCACCTGGAGCCGCTCCATGACCCGCTTGACCTCCCGAACCGCCTCCTCGGCATCGTAGATCGTGAACGACGGCGTCCAGCCGAGCTCCGGTGCGTGGCGTCGGAGCAGCCGCGCGCCGATCGAGTGGAACGTGCCGATCCACGCGCCCGCCGGATCCCTGCCCAGCAGCTTCCGGACGCGCTCGCGCATCTCGGCCGCGGCCTTGTTCGTGAACGTCACCGCGAGGATCGAGCGCGGATCAACGCCGTGGTAGTCCAGCAGATGCGCGATCCGGGTCGTCAGAACGCGGGTCTTCCCGGAGCCTGCGCCTGCGAGCACGAGCAGTGGACCCTCCACGTGCTCGACCGCTTCCCGCTGCTCGGGATTCAGACCCTCCAGATACGTCGGGTGTCCAATCATCGAATCTCTGTTACCCCGCCGACCGGGATACGAGTCTTCGTCGACGCGCCGAGCGCGTGCGCAAACCGGTCATTCGCCGCAGCCACGTCCACCGCTCCCGCTTCGTCGCGCCGTCCACGGGCAGCTCGATTTCGAAGATCGCCCCCCCACCCCGCCGCCCCGAGGCCACGATCCGGCCGCCGTGCACATCCTCGATGATCCTCCGCGTGAGCGAGAGCCCCACGCCCCATCCCCCCGGCTTCGTGCTCACCCCGGGCTGAAAGATCGCCTCCCGCTGGGATGGCGGGATCCCCGGCCCGGTATCCGTCACGTACATCCGGATCGTGTCCTCGTCGCCCCGGTAGGCGATCACCCGGATCCGGCCGCCCCGGCCCGCCAACGCGTCCAGCGCATTCTTGATCACGTTCTCCAGCGCCCACGCCAGCAGGACACGGTTCCCCAGCACCGGAGGCAGGTCCTCCTGGACCCGGACCGACACTTCGATCCCGGACGCCAGCCGGGGAAGCCGCGGCCGCAGATACGCTTCCAGATCCCGAACCAGCGCCGCCACCGGCACCGGACCCAGCGCCGGACGCTTCCCGATCAGCTCGAAGCGCCTCGATACCCGTTCCAGCCGCTCCACATCCGCCGCCACCTCCTCCGCCAGATTCTCCGGCGTGATCATCCCGGTCCGCTGCTCCGGCGGCAACCGCAGCACCTCGATCCAACCGGCGAGCGACGAGAGCGGCGTCCCCATCTGGTGCGCCAGCTCGCGCGCCATGGCCGCCCAGAACCGTTCCCGCTCCGCCCGCAGGTCGGCACGGATCAGCGACGCGCTGACCACCAGCAGGAGCACCGCACCGCCCACCTGCAGCCAGGGGACCCACCGCAGCCAGCCGAGGATCGGCGGGGACCCGAAATAGATGATCCCCGCAGAAGGCTCCAGCACCGGATCGTTCTGCCGCGCCAGGCGCGCCGCGTACTCCAGGACCCTGTGCCGGTCTTCCGGATTCGACAGGTCGAACTCGAACGGCAGGTTGACCGCGCCCACCGGCTCGCCCGCGGTGCTCACCAGGATGATCGGCACCCCCAGCTGGTGCAGCGCGTCCTGGAGCCCGATCAGCGCCGCGAGCGCTGCCTCCCCTTCGTCATCCGGCGGAGCGAGCAACCCCCGCTGCACCAGGCCGAACATCCGCGTGTGGATGCTCGCCTCCCGCCGGATCAGACGCACCAGATGCTCGGTGTAGAGCAGGTAGGAGCCGAGGATGACGATCGAGACGATCGCCAGCGTAACAGGCCAGTGTCGCCGGTTCATGATGGATGCGCCGGCCCGCGCGGCTCACTCGCCGGCCGAGCCCGCGGCCCACCCCTCGACGGGCGTGTCAAACGATCCGGTCCGCGCCGAAATAACGGGCCAGCGGCTCCGGCAGATGCACGCTGCCATCCGCCGCCTGATACGTCTCCAGCAGCGCGCTCACCGTCCGCGGCAAGGCCAGCGCCGAACCGTTCAGCGTGTATACGTACTCCGGCCGCGCGTTCGGCTCCGGACGGTACCGGATGTTCGCGCGCCGTGCCTGGTAATCCCCGTACAGGGAGCAGCTCGACACCTCGAGCCACTTGCCCACGCCCGGCGACCAGACCTCGAGGTCATACGTCTTCGCGTTCGCAAACCCCAGGTCCCCCGCCGCGAGCAGCACCACACGGTACGTGAGGCCGAGGCGACGCAGCACCTCCTCCGCGTGCCCCGTCAGCTCCTCCAGCGCCGCGGCCCCGTTCTCCGGCCGCTCGAATCTCACGAGCTCGACCTTGTCGAACTGATGGACCCTCAGCAACCCCCGCGTGTCCTTCCCGTGGGCGCCCGCCTCCCGTCGGAAGCACGGCGTGTACGCCACGTACCGCCGCGGCAGGTCATCCGCCGACAGCAGCTCCCCCGCGTGGAAGTTCGTGACCGGCACCTCCGCCGTCGGGACGAGGTAGAAGCCGTCCTCCCCGACGTAGTACATGTCCTCCCCGAACTTCGGGAGATGCCCCGTCCCCTGCGCCGCCTGCCGGTTCACCAGGAAGGGCGGCCACGCCTCCGTGTAGCCGTGCTCGTTCGCGTGCAGGTCCATCATGAAGTTGATGAGCGCACGCTCCAGCCGGGCGCCCGCGCCGATCATCAGCGGGAACCCGCTCCCCGCCACCTTGGCGCCCCGCGGGAAGTCCATGATCCCCAGCGCCGCGCCCAGCTCCCAGTGCGGCTTCGGCTCGAAGCTGAACTCCGCGGGCTCGCCCCACTGCCGAACCACCACGTTCGCGTCCTCGCCCCCGGCCGGCACGTCCGGTGCCGGCTCGTTCGGCAGCTCCAGGAGCAGCCCCTCGACCGATGCCTCCACCTCCCCGAGCCTGGCCTCGAGCTGCCCGACCCGGTCCCCCAGCTCCCGCATCTCCACGATGAGGCGCTCGGCCTCTTCATGCCGCCCCTCTCGCTTCAGGACCGCCACCTGCGGGGTCACCTCGTTCCGGCGGGAACGTAGCGCGTCCACTTCCTTGATCAGCGCGCGACGCTCCTCGTCCAATTCCAGCACGGCGTCGATCTTCGCCGCGTACTCCGGATTCCCCCGCCGGGCCAGATTGGCCCGAACCTCGTCCGGCGCCTCCCGGATCCGCTTCAAATCGAGCATCGGTCGGTCATCAGTCGGGCGGAGTCAACGCCCGGTCGTTACAGTTCGGATTGCGAACCACCTCGAAGCGAAACGCCCCTTCCTCCGCATCCCACTCCACGGGACGGACCCGGGCGTAATAGACGCACCCCGACGCCAGGCGCACCCGCGAACGGACCACGTACACCGCGTCCATCCGCAGCTCCACCGGGGCATCCTTACGGTATTGCGCCGTGTCCCTCGGCGCCCGCGTCACCTCCTCGAAGGGCCGGTCCAGGATCGTCGCGATCCCGACCGAACGCGGTGCGCCCGGCAGCGCGCCCACCGGCAGCAGCACCGGCCGCCCATCCTCCTCGGCCAGCGCCACGTCCCACGCGCCGGTCGCGCCCGGCGTCTCCACCCGCACCGGCGTCAGCGTAATGAAATCGTACGCCGACGGCTTCCCGAGAAGCTCCGGGCGCGTCAGCGAATAGATCACCGCTGGCTCTGGAGTGTCGCTCCAGTCCAGGGGGCCGAATTCATCATCACATGCGGTGAGGAACGGGGCCACGGCGAGGGCAAGGAGCGGCACTTTTCGCACGACTTCCCTCGCAAAGGTTGAGGTTGCAAGCATAGAAATCACGCTAGATTAGCCGGGCCCCGCCACACTGTCAACCCCGCAGTGGGCGGGCGCCCGGGTCCCCGGCGGCACACGCACGACCCGCGCCGATCCGTACCTGCTACACGAGACCCCCCGCCCCGGGTTCGCGCCTTGACTTTCCCCTCCACGGCGAATAACCTTGCCCCGACATTCCGGTCGACTCCGGGGTGCCGTCGCCCTCGACCGGTTCACGACGAGCGGGTCGGCGGTCGCGTGCCGACGGACGGGCGGCCGGACCGCACGGAACCACGCCGAATCGCGGCGTCACACGGACGACCGATGCGCACTCCCCCGCCCGACCTTCGGCGCCACGTGCTCGTCGTGGATGACGAACCTCACATCGGCCGCATCGTCCAGCTCAGGCTGGCGAGCGGACCGTACGAGGTCGAGACCGTGTACGACGGCGAAGCCGCGCTCGACCGTCTGCGCTCCCCGGATCCGATCGATGTGATCCTGCTCGACATCGTGCTCCCGCGTGTGAGCGGCCTCGAGGTGCTGGCCACCCTCCGTGAGCTCCCCCACAGGGCCGGCACGCCCGTGATCATGCTCACGGCCAAGGGTCAGGAGGCCGACCGCATGCGGGCCGAAGAGCTGGGCGCCACGGATTTCCTGACCAAGCCCTTCAGCCCCAAGAAGCTGCTTGCGCGAATCAACGAGCTCTTCCAGTGACCAGCCGACCATCTGGGCCGTGATCCTCGCCGGCGGCGTCGGCTCCCGGTTCTGGCCCCTCTCCACGCCGGACCGGCCCAAACAACTCCTGCCCCTCGCCGGCGATCGGCCGATGATCGCGACCACCGTCGCGCGCATCCTGCCCCTCGTACCCGCGGAACGGCTGCGCATCCTGACCGGCGAACGACTCGTGCGCCCGATCCTGGACGCACTGCCCGGGTTCGGCATCGAGCACCTGTTCGTCGAACCGAAGGCCCGGGGCACCGCGCCGGTCCTTGCCTGGGCCGCCCACCGCATAGCCCGGGAAGCCCCCGACGCGGTTATGATCTCCCTCCACGCCGACCACGTGATCGAGCCGGACGATGAGTTCCGGGCGCTCCTCGCCGGGATCGCCCGGCTTTGCGTCCAGTACCAGCGGCTCTTCACCATCGGCGTGCAACCGACCCGCCCCGAGACCGGCTACGGGTACATCCGGGTCGGCCAGCGGCTCGGCCCAATGCTGGACGCGTACGAGGTCCTCGATTTCGTGGAGAAGCCGGACCGCGACACCGCCCAGGAGTACCTCCTGCGCGGCGATTTCCTCTGGAACAGCGGCCTGTTCGTCTGGCCGGTCCGCTTCTTCCTGGACCAGATCAGGACGCACACGCCCGAGCTCGCGACGCTCCTGCCCCTCCTCGACCGGGGCGAGGATGCGGAGTTCTTCGATCGTGCGCCGGAGCTGTCCATCGACGTGGGACTCCTCGAGCGGAGCGACCGGGTGGCGGTGGCGCGGGCCACGTTCCGTTGGGACGACGTCGGGACCTGGGATGCCGTCGGGCGGACGCTGCCGACGGACGCGGCCGGCAACGTCCGCGTCGGTGACGCGCACGTCGTCGACAGCGAGAACTGCATCGCCTGGTCCGAGGACGGCTCGGTCGTGGTCTTCGGGGCTCGCGATCTCGTGGTCGTCCGGACGGGGCGTCTGACCCTCGTCCTCCCCCGGGAGCGGAGCGCGGATCTCAAAGTCCTGCTCGAGGCGATCCCCGAGCACGTTCGCAAGAGGGTGGAGTGATGGCGGGACCCGACCTGATCCTCTTCGACGATGATATCGCGCGGAACTGGATGCCGTTCGTGCTCACGCGTCCGGCCGGCGAACTGCGCTTCGGCGCGTACACGCTCCGGGAGCGGATCGAGCGGGCGTTCGGCGCTCGCTGCATCGGGCACCTGACGGATCCGGGCCTGCGGGACTTCGAGGAGCCGGATGCCGCGCCGGCGCTCGACCCGGGAACGCTGTCCGCGGACCGCGACCGGCTCCTGGTCTCATCCCGGTACGTGCCGGCGCACGACCAGACTCCGCCGACGTGGCCGGACCGGCCTGCCGTTCTCATCGCGGGCTCCGAAACCGTCGGCTGGTACGTTCCGGCCGGGCACGATCTCCCGCCAGCGGATGCGGTACGCGACCCGGCGGCCGCCTCGTACCCGGCGACGGATCCGCTCCCCGTGCGCGGATTCACCCTCCGGGGGGTCTGGGAGCTGGTGACCCGCATGGCCGATGTGCTCGTTGACGACGTGATCGGCGCCGCCGCCGGACATCGCACCCCGGACACCGGGCCCGGCGTGTATCGGCTCGGCGATGCGCCCCTCGTGATCGGCGACCGGGTGCAGATCGAGCCGCACGTCGTCTTCGACCTCCGATCCGGCCCCATCTGGCTGGATGACGGTGTGACGGTCCGTGCGCTCACCCGCCTCGCCGGGCCGGCGTACGTCGGGAAGGGTTCGGTCCTGCTCGGCGGACACTACGAGGCCGTGGCGATCGGGCCCGGTTGCAAAGTCCGCGGTGAGATGGAGGCGTCCACCATCCTGGGCTTCTCTAACAAGGCCCACGACGGATTCGTCGGCCACTCGTATCTCGGGTGCTGGGTCAATCTCGGCGCCATGACCACGACCAGCGATCTCAAGAACAACTACCACACCATTCGCCTCGAGCTCCCGTCGGGGTCCGTGGACACCGGTGAGATCAAGCTCGGCTCGCTGGTCGGCGACCACGTCAAGACCGGGATTGGCACACTTCTGACTACAGGGAGTATTCTGGGGGCCGGCTCGATGATCGTGGGCCCGACGCTTCCGCCGAAGGGGGTGCCGCCGTTCACCTGGTGGACGAACGGGACCGCGACGGGCTACGACCCCGAGAAGTTCCTTGAGACGGTGGAAGTGGTCATGGCGCGTCGCAACCGGCAATTCACCGAGAAGCAGCGGAATCTGCTCAGGACTGCTTGGCAGCGGACCCGCCCCGCTCGCTAGGAGGTGGGCCGTGGCGAGGCGGCGATTGGGCCTTGCCCTGGGCGGCGGCGCCGCGCGGGGGATCGCGCACGCCGGGGTCCTGAAGGTCCTGGAGGAAGAAGGGATCAAGCCGGACGTGGTGGTGGGGACGAGCGCCGGCGCGCTGGCCGGACTCTTCCTGGCGGCGGGGATCTCGGCGGCACGCACGGCGGCGTGGGCGGAGACGTTGCGGTGGACGCAGCTCGTCCGTCCCGTCGTCAACCGCATGGGGCTCACCTCGAACGATCGACTGGGACGACTCATCGAGCGGGTCCTCCCGGTGCGCACCTTCGATGAGCTGGCGATCCCCTTCGCCTGCATGGCCACGGACCTCGTCACCTTCGAGCCGGTACTCCTCTGCGAAGGGGACCTTGCCAGCGCGGTGCGTGCGAGTTGTGCGATCCCCGGGTTCGTGGTCCCGGTCGAGCGGGACGGTCGCCTGATGATCGATGGCGGCGTCACGGCGAACGTGCCCGCGTCCGTGGCCCGGTTGTTCGGGGCGGACGTGGTCGTGGCCGTGGACGTCAACCGGTCCTACCGCCGGCCGCGGATGAACGCGAATATGTTCTCGATCATGATGCAGTCCTTCTCCGTGATCGGCAGGCTCGCCGAACGCGGGGCCACCAGGGGCGCGGACATCGTGATCGCGCCGGACATCGGGGACATTGGCGTGGACGAGCTGCACCGTGGGAAGGAGCTCGTCAGGGCCGGTGAGGCCGCGGCGCGCGCGGTCGTGGGAAAGCTGCGGAGCCTGCTCGCCGGTGAGGAGTTGCCGGCCCCGGAGACGGTCCCGGCGCTCCCCAGGGCGGCCTGACCCGGCCACTGCGGCGCAGCCGGCCGTTTCCCCGGTGGCGATCCGGATTCCGATTCAGGCCGAGGTCGGGGCGTGGCGGCCCCAACGCACGATGAGGTGACGTGAAGGTTACGGTTCTCGGAAGCGGCAGCTCGGGCAACGCCACGCTCGTGCAGGCCGATGGCGTGACGGTAATGATCGACGCCGGGTTCAGCGGACGCGATCTCGAGCGCCGGCTGCGCGCCGTGGGCGTCGATCCCGAATCCCTGGCCGGCGTGGTGATCACCCACGACCACGTGGACCACACCCGGGGCATGGGCGTGATCGCGCGTCGTTTCGGCCTGCCGATCTATCTGACCGACCGGACGCGCGAGGCCTGCGCCGGGCTCTTCAACGGGTCCGAAGATCTGCGGAGCTACGAGTCATCCCGTCCGTTCCGGATCGGGCCCTTCGAGATCCAGCCGTTCCTGACGGTGCACGACGCGGTGGATCCGGTCGCCATCGCTGTCCGCCATGTGGAACAGGGACTCAAGGTGGGCGTGGCGACGGATCTCGGGCGACCGACCACGGCCGTTCACCACGCCCTGGCCCGGTGCAACCTCCTCGTCCTCGAGGCGAACCACGACGAGATCATGCTGCGCAACGGTCCGTATCCGTGGTCCGTCAAGCAGCGGATCGCATCGAGCCACGGCCACCTCTCGAACCGCGCGGCGGCGGACCTGGCCCGTGCGCTGTATCACCCCGGACTCTGTGGCGTGGTGCTGGCGCACCTCAGCGAACACTGCAACGACCCGGTGCTTGCCAGGGACGTCGTCGCCGAGGCCCTGGATGGCGTGGGCTACAGCGGGATGATGGTGGTTGCCCGGCAGGACGAGCCGCTCGAGCCGATCGACCTGGCGACCCTCCGCGCGCGTACGCCCGGCCAGCTCGAGTTGTTCTGAGGCGGGTCGGGTCTTACAGTCCGAACAGGCGCAGCACGTCGTTCGCGAGCGCCCACACCATGATCGCTACCACGATCACGAGGCCGACCTGGGTGAAGCGCATGCGCTGCTCCAGGGAGAGCGCTCGCCCACGCACCGCCTCCACGCCCAGGAAGACGAGCTGACCGCCGTCCAGGACCGGAATCGGCAGCAGGTTCAGCACCGCCAGGTTGACCGAGAAGATCGCCATGAAGCGGAGGAACATCTCCGCCCCCGCCCGCGCGACGCGGCCGCTGAACTGGCCGATCAGGATCGGTCCCCCGACGCTCCGAGGCGAGACGTCGCCCGTGAAGAGGTCGACGACGAAGCCCACGGTCATGGTCACCCAGGACCACGTTTCGGTCAGCCCGTAACGGAGCGCCGCGAGGGGGCCGAGCTCGACGCGGGGCATGGCCACGCCGATCCCGATCCGGCCGACCTCCCGGAGCCGCCCATCCTCCCCCTGCACCCGCTCGGCCACCGGCGTCACCGTGGTCGTGATCACGGTGGCGTCTCGCCTGACCGCGAGCTCGATCGGCTGGTCGGCCTTCGCCTCGATGATGGAGACCAGCCCACGCCAGCTCCGTACCGGCTGGCCGTCCGCAGCCTCGATCCGATCCCCCGGCTGCAGCCCGGCACGCTCGGCCGGGGAACCGGACGTCACCAATCCGATGACCGGCTCGATCTCGGGCTCCAGCGACGCCACGAGTTGAGCACGCTCTTCCTCGTCCGCCGGAAGCTCGACCGTGACCGGCTCCGCTCCCTGGAGGGTGATCGTGACCGGGCCGGGCTTCGCCATGAGCAGCGCGCTGCGTAGCTCCGTCCAGTCGCCGACCTCCCGGTCACCGACCGCCACGACCCGCGCGCCCGCCGGCACCGCCGCGAGCGCTTCGGCGCCCTCCGGCAGCCTGGCCTCCGCCACATGCCCGATACGCGCATCCCGCTCCGGCTCGACACCCCAGACGAACGCGACCAGCGCGAACGCGAACACGGCGAAGAGCAGGTTCATGGCCACACCAGCCAAGATGACCAGCGCCCGGGCCGGCAGCGACTTCGAATCGAACTCACGCCCCTTCTGGCGGCGCGGCACCTCTCCCACCAGACCGGCATCGGTCGTGGCCGATGCCTGGCCCGCGTCCGACCGCTCCAGCTTGCCGCCCTCGATCGCCTCCAGGTCGTCCATGCCCGCCATCCGGACGTAACCGCCGAGGGGCAGCCACGAGATCACGTACTCCGTCTCGCCCCGCCGGAACCCCCAGAGCTTCGGGCCCAGCCCGATGGAGAACCGGGGGACCTCGATGTCCACGAGTTTGGCGGTGACGAAGTGCCCGAGCTCGTGCACGAAGATCAGGACACCCAGGACGACGATCGTCGCCAGTAGCGTGATCAGCATCGCTGCTCCACGAATCTGCGCGCCAGTTCCCGGGCCCGACAATCCGCATCGAGCACGGTCTCCAGCGAGTCCACGGGCACCGGATCGAGCGCATTCAGTGTGCGTTCGACCACTTCGGCGATGCCCGGAAACGGCAATTCCTCGGCCAGGAAGCTCGCCACCGCGACCTCGTTCGCGGCGTTGAACACCGCCGGCGCCGTGCCGCCCGCCCTCCCGGCCTGGATCCCCAGCCCGAACGCGGGGAACCGCCTGTGGTCCACCGGTTCGAACGTCAGCGAACCGGCCGCGATCGGGTCGAAGCGCCGACAGGAGTCATCCACACGCTCCGGATGCGTGAGCGCGTAAAGGATCGGCAGCTCCATGGTCGGGTACCCGAGCTGGGCCAGGACCGATCCGTCGATGAACTCGATCATCGAGTGGATGATCGACTGCGGATGCACGACCACGTCGAGCCGGTCGTACTCCAGCCCGAAGAGGTAATGCGCTTCGATCACTTCGAGCGCCTTGTTGACGAGCGTGGCCGAGTCCACCGTGATCTTGGCGCCCATGGCCCACGTGGGATGCCTGAGCGCCTGCGCCGGTGTCACATCCGAGAGCGCCGCCGGATCCCAGTTGCGGAACGGCCCGCCCGACGCGGTCAGGATCAGACGCCGGACCTCGCTCGGCTTCGCGCCCCGCAGGCACTGGAGGATCGCGCTGTGCTCACTGTCCACGGGCACCAGCTCGCCCCCGCCCCGACGCAGCGCTTCCATGACGAGCGGCCCGCCCGCCACGAGCGATTCCTTGTTGGCCAGCGCGAGCCGCTTCCCCGCTTCCAGCGCCGCGAGCGTCGCCTCGAGCCCGGCCGCGCCGACCACCGCGTTGATCACGATGTCCACGGCCGGATCCCTCACCATCTCGAGCAGCGCTTCACGACCGCACCCCCACTCCACCCCGTTGGGCGGCGGCACCCGTTCGAAGGCATCCACGTCCACCAGCACGGCACGGCGCGGGCGATACCGCAGTGCCTGCTCCGCCAGCTCCGCGCCGCTCCGATGAGCCGCTAGCGATATGAGCTTGAACCGGTCCGGGTGGCGTTCGATCACCGCCAGCGCGCTCTGCCCGATGGACCCGGTGGAACCGAGCAGCGCCACGCCTAGCGCCATGGCGCCCCTCCCAGCGCCGCGACCACGACGCTCAGGTACCAGTACATCACAGGCAACGTGAAGAACAGGGCGTCAAACCGATCGAGGATACCGCCGTGTCCGGGGAAGATCCGGCCGGAGTCCTTGACCCGCGCCTCGCGCTTGAGCAGGGACTCGACCAGGTCTCCGATCTGCGCCACGATCGAAATGAGAACCCCAGCAGCCGCGCCCAATGCCGGAGAGAATGGCAGGCCGAGCCAGCGGTCCAGAACCAGGGCAGCGTACCCCAGGCCGATCAACACGGTTCCGACGAGCCCGCCGATCGCGCCCTCGACGGTTTTCCCCGGGCTGATGGCCGGAACGAGCTTCCGCCGACCGAACCGGCGGCCCACGAAGAAAGCGCAGGAATCGTTGATCCACGTGAGGGCGATGGGGAAGGCCACGATCGCGGCGCCCGTCCACGCGTCCCGCGAACCGATGCCGAACGGCGCCGGTCCCGCAGTCGGTTCGGAGATGAAATGCCGCAGGAAAAGCGCGCACGCGAGCGTCCCGCCGGTGAGCAGCGCACCCGTGACCGTGACTGCAATGCTCGTCAACGGCCGCCCCTCCGTTCCCCGCAACGGGAGAGCCGCAACGCCGACTCCCAGCAGCAGCCCGAGGGTCAGGCCCCAGTAAGCGGAGGCGACGCTCGCCAGGTCGGGCCTCGCCGCGGCCAGCAGCACATAGAGTCCGGACGCGAGCGCGCCCGGCGCGACGAAGGCCCGCACCCCGTTCGCGGCCGCGAGCCGATAGACCTCGACCGCGCCACCCGCAGCCACCAGCGCCAGGACCCCGCCGAGCACCCAACCACCCAGATAGATCGCCGCGACCGCGATCGGGATCCCCACCACGGCCACCAGCACGCGCTGGGACAGCTCCGTTGGAACCATGCGATCAGTTCGTGGTGACCCGACCGAAACGCCGCTCCCGCTTCTGATAGTCGTGGATGGCGTGGAACAGGTGGTCGCGGCGGAAGTCCGGCCAGAGAACGGGCGTGATGTACAGCTCCGTGTAAGCGAGTTGCCAGAGCATGAAATTGCTGATCCGCTGCTCCCCCGAGGTGCGGATCAGCAGATCCGGGTCCGGCAGGCCCGCCGTGTAGAGCTCGCCCGATATCGTCTGTTCGTCGATTTCGTCCGGGCGGAGCTCGCCCTTTTCCACCCGTTCGGCGATGCGGCGAACCGCGCGCACGATCTCCGCCCGTGCCCCATAGCTGATCATCAGGTTCAGCCGCATCGTCCGCCCGCCCCGGGTCGCCCGCTCGATCTCGTCAATGGCCGCCCGCGGTCGCGGCGCGAGCCGGTCGAGATCCCCGAATACCCGAACCTCCACGCCCCGCCGCCGCAGCTCGTCACGCTCCCGCGCAACGTAGCGCTGGAGCAGCGCCATGAGCGCGGAGATCTCGCTCGCCGGCCGGTTCCAGTTCTCCTGCGAGAACGCATACAGCGTCAGGATCTGGACCCCCACCTCCACGCTCCCCTCCACCGTCTCCCGCACGGCCCGCATCCCGGCCGCGTGGCCCCGGCTGCGCGGCAGTCCCCGCGCCCGGGCCCAACGTCCGTTCCCGTCCATGATGATGGCAACGTGATGCGGAATGCGGCCGTCCAGCTTGACCGCGTGCAGGAGATCCGATGGCATGAACGTCAAGATGTGAGTCTATTCGACCGCTGTAAAGAACGCGCCGGCCCACGAAGGCCGGCGGGCGTCCCATGCGAGCTCCGCACGACACGGCCTCTCTCGGGCCGGGTCCGTCACACCTCCATGACTTCCTTCTCTTTCGCCTTCAAGAGCTCGTCGATCTTGGCAATGTACTCGTCGGTGAGCGTCTGCACCTGCTGGAGCTCCCGATGCGCGTCGTCCTCGCTGATCTCGTGCGCCTGCTGACGACGCTTGATCTCCTTGTTCCCCTCCTGCCGGGCCTGACGCACGGCGATCCGCCCATCCTCCGCCATCTTGTGCAGCAGCTTCACGAGCTCCCGACGCCGCTCCTCCGTCAACGGCGGGATCGGCACCCGCAGCACGTTCCCATCGTTCACTGGGTTGAGCCCGAGCTCGGAGCCGCGCACCGCCTTCTCGATGGCGCTCAGCAGCCCCTTGTCCCACGGCTGGATCACGAGCATCCGCGGCTCGGGTGCGCTCACCGTCGCCACCTGGTTCAAAGGCAGCTTGCTGCCGTACGCCTCGACCCGCACCGTGTCCAGCAGCGCCGGCGTCGCCTTGCCGGTGCGTACCGAGGCGAACTCACGGCGCACCGCCTCCAGCGCCTTCTCCATCTGAGCTCGCGCCTCAGCTATCGTCGCCATGACCCTCCCCCTTCTCTCCTCTTGTCTGCCTGTCGCGAAAAAGATAGCGGGGGGCCGGTCAACTGACCAGCGTGCCCACCCGTTCGCCCCGGATCGCCGCCGCCACCGCACCGGGCCGCTCGATGTTGAGCACGATGATCGGCAGGTCGTTCTCCTTGCACAGCGACACGGCAGCCGCGTCCATGACCCCCAGCTCCCGCGTCATCACCTCGAGGAAGCTCAGCTCGGGTATGAACTCCGCGTTCGGGTCCTTCGCGGGATCCGCCGTGTAGACTCCTTCCACCTTCGTGGCCTTGATCAGGACGTCCGCGCCCATCTCGATGGCGCGCAGCACCGCCGCGGTATCCGTCGAGAAGTACGGGTTGCCCGTCCCCCCGGCGAAGATCACGACCCGACCCTTCTCCAGATGCCGCAACGCACGGCGCCGGATGTACGGCTCCGCGAGCTCCTCCATCCGGATCGCCGTCATGACGCGCGTCTGCACGCCCTTGCGCTCCAGAAGGTCCTGGAGCGCAAGCGCGTTGATCACCGTGGCCAGCATCCCCATGTAGTCCGCGCTCACGCGGTCCATCCCCTGCTGGCTGGCCTGCGTGCCACGGACGATGTTCCCCCCGCCGATCACCAGACCGAGCGCCACCCCCATCCGGTGCACCGAGCGGATCTCGTCCGTCAGGCGGTCCACCACCGGCGGCGAGATGCCGAATCCCTGGCCCCCGGCCAGCGCCTCGCCGCTGAGCTTCAGCAGCACGCGCCGGTACTTGAGCTCCTCACCGGCGCTCACCCGCGCCCCCTCGGTTGCCGGCTCCTTCCCGCTCTCACTGCAACAAGCCATTGACCCGACACCTGCTCACTCACCGAGCGCGAACCGGACGAAGCGACGAATGACGATGTTCTCCCCCGTCTTCGCCGACACCTGCGTCACCAGCTCGCCCACGGTGATGTCCGGATTCTTCACGAACGGCTGGTTCAGGAGCGTGTTGTCCTGATAGAACCGCTGCATCTTCCCTTCCACGATCCGGTCCCACAGGTGCTCCGGCTTCCCCTCGTTCTTCACCTGCTCGATGAAGACCGCCCGCTCACGCTCAATGATCGAGGGATCGATCCCTTCCGGCGTCACGGCCAGCGGATTCGCCGCAGCCACGTGCATCGCGATGTCCCGGACCAGCGCCTGGAAGTCTTCCGTCCGCGCCACGAAATCCGTCTCGCAGTTCACCTCGACCAGCACGCCGATCTTCCCACCCATGTGCACGTAGCTGCCGATCGCGCCCTCACGCGCCTCCCGGCCAGCCCGCTTCGCGACCCGCGCCGCGCCCTTCGCGCGCAGGATGTCAATGGCGGCCTCCATGTTGCCACCCGCCTCTTCGAGCGCATTCTTGCACTCCATCATCCCCGCCCCGGTCCGCTCCCGCAGCTCCTTCACCTGCGCCGCCGTAATGGCCATGGTCGATCCGTCTCCTCTCTGCCGTAACCGTATCTATTCACTCGAATGCGATCGCACGCCCGTCAACTCCGGCTCGCAATCGCAAAAAAGCGCCGCAGGCTGCAGGGCTGCAGCGCTGCAGCGCTTTCCACGCGCCCAGCGTCCTCCGCGAACGGACCCCTTACTCCTCGCCTTCCTCGTTCTCGGCGCCCGTCCGCAGATTCGCGATCACCTCCGGCCGCGGCCGACGCTTCCGGCGAGGACGCCGGCGAGGACGACGCTCCTCGAAATCCTGCGCCAGCCCGCTCTCGCTCGAGTACGTCACCGCCTCCACCTCTTCCGCGCGCCGACGGTCCTCCGGAGGCAACTCACGCCGCGCCTGCTCGATCGTATCCGCGATCACCCGCGTGATCAGCGACACCGAACGGATCGCATCGTCGTTCCCCGGGATCGGATAGTCGATCAGATCCGGGTCCGCGTTCGTGTCCGCGATCGCGATCACCGGGATCCCCAGCTTGTTCGCTTCCTTGACCGCGATGTGCTCCTTCTTCGCGTCCACCACGTACAGCGCGCCCGGCAGCCGCGCCATGTCCCGCACGCCGGCCAGGTACTTCTCCAGCTTCTGACGCTCGCGCTCGAGGAGGAGCTGCTCCTTCTTCGTGTAGAACTCGTACGAGCCCTCCTCCATCCCCCGCTCGAGATCCTTCAGCCGCCGGATCTGCCGCCGAATGGTCGCGAAGTTCGTCAGCATGCCGCCCAGCCAGCGCTCCGTCACGTACAGCGCCCCGCAGCGCTGGGCTTCCTGCTCGATGATCGGCCGCAACTGCCGCTTCGTGCACACGAAGAGCACGCGATCGCCCTGGAGCGTCACATCCCGCACCGCCTGCTGCGCCTCGCCGAGCAGCTGCAGCGACTTCTTCAGGTCGATAATGTGAATGCCGTTGCGCTCCGCGAAGATGTACTGCCGCATCTTCGGGTTCCAACGGCTGGTCTGGTGCCCGAAATGGACACCCGCTTCGAGCAGGTCCTTGAGCTGGGTCTCCGCCATGCTGGTCTTCGTTCGCCTTACTGGGGTTTCGCCTCCACCGCCTTCGTCCACCTCGCCGCCCCTCGGGGACCCCAGCGAGATGTCCAGCGATGTGTGATCTCCATCCGATCGTTAACGCTTCGAGAACTGGAACCGCTTGCGCGCTCCCGGCTGACCGGGCTTCTTCCGCTCGACCTCCCGCGGGTCCCGGGTCAGCAGCCCGTGCTCACGCAGCGTGCCCCGCAGATCCGGGTCGAACTGGAGCAGCGCCCGCGCGATGCCCAGACGGATCGCCCCCGCCTGGCCCGACAGACCGCCGCCGTTCACGTTCACCAGGACGTCGAACCTCCCCTGCTGCTGCGCCACCGCCAGCGGCTCCTGGAGATGCTGCTGCAGCGACGCACGAGGGAAGTACTCCGCCAGATCACGCCCGTTGATCTTCCACGCGCCCGTGCCCGGCCGCAGGTACACCCGCGCGACGCTCGTCTTGCGCCGCCCCACTCCGTGATACTGCTCAAGCGTCGTGCTCATTTCCCGATCTCCAGGAGCTGCGGCTGTTGACCCTCATGTGGATGCGTCGGCCCGGCGTACACCCGCAGCTTCTTCCGCATCTGCCGCCCCAGCTTCGTCTTCGGGAGCATGCCCTTCACCGCCAGCTCGATCACCCGATGCGGATGCTTCTCCATCATCCGCCGGAACGGGATCAGCTTGGCGCCGCCCATGTACCCGCTGTGACGGAAGTACGTCTTCTGCTCGGCCTTGGCGCCGGTCAGCCGGACTTTCTCCGCATTGATGACGACTACGTAGTCACCGGTGTCCAGGTGCGGCGTGTAAATCGGCTTGTGCTTGCCGCGCAGGATCTTCGCAATCTCGCTCGCAAGCCGCCCGAGCACCTTGTCCTCGGCGTCCACGAGCCACCACCGGCGCTCGATCTCGTTTTCCTTGGGCGTGTAGGTCTTCATTCGAACCCCGATCTGTAGCTTTCCCGCAGTGGGACAGCTATGTACAATAGCCAGAACCCCGATTGGTGTCAACCGTCGACCCGGGCCGATGAGGCGCTTCCCCTCCCCGCCCACGACACCCGGATCAGCTGATGAACGTCTCCAGGAACCGGGCGCGGGAAGCGTGCCGGAGACGCAGCAGGGCCTTCTCCTTGATCTGCCGCACCCGCTCGCGGGTAATGCCGAGCAGCGAGCCGATCTCCTCCAGCGTCATCGGCTCCTGGCCGTCCAGCCCGAAGTACAGCCGGAGGATCTTCGCCTCCCGCTCCTTCAGCGTGGACAGCGCTTCCTCGATCGTCGATGAAAGCGCCCGGTCGAACGTCTCGTCCTCCGGACCCCGGGAGAACTGGTCCGGCAGGTAGTCCAGGAGCCGGTTGTCCTCTCCCGGCGTGAGCGGCGCGTCCAGCGAGAGGTGGGACTGCGAGATCGCCAGCGTACGCTCCACCTCCTCCTGCGAGAGGTCGAGCTCGTCCGCCAGTTCGTCCACCGTCGGCTCCCGGCCCAGCTCCTGGAGCAGCGCCGATGACCGCTTCCCGATCCGGTGGAGCGCGCCCGCACGATTCAACGGCACCCGCACGATCCGGCTCTGCTCCGCAAGCGCCTGGAGGATCGCCTGCCGGATCCACCACACCGCGTACGAGATGAACTTGATCCCCTTCGTCTCGTCGAACTTGTGCGCCGCCCGGATCAGCCCGAGGTTCCCCTCGTTGATGAGGTCGGCCAGCGCCACGCCCTGATTCTGGTACTTCTTCGCCACCGAAACGACGAACCGCAGATTCGAGCGGACGAGCTTGTCGAGTGCCTCCTCGTCACCCTGTTTGATCGCCCGCGCGAGCTCAGCCTCTTCTTCCCGGCTCAGCAATGGATAGTTGCTGATCTCCTTGAGGTACTGATCGAGCGAACCCTCTTCGTACGATGCCCTTCGCGACGAGGAGAAACCCATGCGCTACTCCGTGGATGCGACGGGGTGGTGAATCTCTTGTGGATAAGGCAAAGACCTACGCCAGGCGCCCCGCCATGCGCCCCGGACGACTCGTGATCCAGTTTCGAAATGCCCTGCCCGGAATTCCGACGAAATCCGATCGGCTAATGGATGAACTCACCGATCCGTTCCCAGCGGATTCCGGTCACCCAGGGGAACGGTCGCAACGTCGGATCGAACGAGTAATAGACGAATAGCGGCTGTCCGCGGACGGCCGCGCCATCGACGAATCCCCAGTAGCGGGAGTCGTCGGAGTCGTCACGGTTGTCACCCAGCACGAAGTAGCGGCCCGGCGGTACGACGATGGGCCCCCAGTTATCGCGCGATGGGCGGTAGGTCATGGGATCGATGCCCGGCGCGAGGTGCTCCCGCTGCCAGAGCATGCTGGGAGAGTAGACGTCGCCACCCAGGTCGATATGCCGGACGTAGGGCTCGTCCTGTCGCTCGCCGTTGACGTAGAGCACCTTGTTGATCATTCGGAGCGTGTCACCCGGCAAACCGACCAGGCGCTTGACGTAGTTCTTGCCCGGGTCGTGTGGGGGTAGGAAAACGACGACGTCGCCTCTCTTCGGTGCGTCGAACGCCGGAAGCCGGACCTGCGTGCCGGGCACCTGCGCGCCATACACGGCCTTGTTGACGAGCAGGAAGTCACCGACGAGGAGGGTGTTCTCCATGCTTCCGGTCGGAATCCGGAACGCCTCAACAATAAACGTCCGAATCACCAGAAATAGGACGAAGGCGATCAGGATGGACTTCGCCCACTCCAACGCCCAGCGGACCGTGGACGTGGGTGCGGGAGAACCGGCGGCACGCTGCGGCGCCGTCGCCCCATCGAGCTCCGGTCGACGTACCTCGTCCGTCACGGTGACTCCGGGGAATCCATCCGACTGACCAGCGCCCGTCGCACACCCGGGTTCAGTTCCGGCCGACGGGAGCCGCGGCCGTGGTCACGGGTGCGACGACGACGCGAGCAACGCGAGCGAGCGCCGCGGCTCCGACGTCCGCTCGGAGCTCGTCGAATCCCGGCACGTCCCGCTCCGTCTCGTAGACGCTGATCATGATCCTTCGCTCTCGTCGGTGTCTCCGCTCCATCGGCGGGTTCCGGCCCTGTGCGGATCCGGTCCGATCGAGAACCTGGCGCACGATACGTTCCACAACATCCGGCTCGACGCCGCGGCCGGCGACGTGGACGCCAATGGCGGTACGGGCGAGCAGCGCCCGGTCGAGGTCCGCCCGGACAGACGCGGTTCGCGCGCGCCTGCGAGGTCTCCCGAGCCGGGTCGGCCGCACCCGGCCGGGCCGCTGCGCCGCCATGGCAGGCGACGGCGTGGGGAGAGCCGCCGCCTCACCACGATACGTTAATAAGGGGTGGCATCGTACGTGTCAATCTGTGCCCGCTGGAGCCGGCCCGAGTAGTCCACGTACGCGACCTTGGTCTCGGTGTAGAACTCGTACACCTCCCATCCCCCTTCCCGGTGGCCGTTCCCGGTCTGCTTGACGCCACCGAACGGGAGATGCGCCTCCGCGCCGATCGTCGGCGCGTTGACGTACGTGATGCCGTTGTCCAGCTCCGTGATCGCCCGGAACGCGGTACGCACGTCCCTCGTGTAGATCGAGCTGGACAGCCCGTACGCCACCTCGTTGTTGATCCGGATCGCTTCATCCAGCTCCCGGAACTTCATCACGCTGAGCACGGGGCCGAACACCTCCTCGCAGGCCAGCCGCGAGCCCGGCTTCACGCCCCGCAGGATCGTCGGCTCGAAGAAGAAGCCCCTGGCCAGGCCGCCCTGGTCGGCGCGGCGGCCGCCGATCAGGATCTCGTCCCCTTCCTGGCGCGCCACCTCGATGTAGCCCTCGACCTTGTCGAGCGCCTGCTGGTTGATGAGCGGCCCGACGTCCGTGTTCTCGTCCAGGCCGGACCCGAGCCGCAGCTTCGCCGTGCGCTCGACGAGCATGTCCAGGAACTCGTCGTGGATGTCCTCGTGCAAGAGCAGCCGGCTCGTGGCGGTGCACCGCTGGCCCGTGGTCCCGAACGCGCCCCACAGTACGCCCTCCAGCGCGAGCTCGAGGTCCGCGTCGGGCATGACGATCTGGGCGTTCTTCCCGCCCATCTCCAGCGACAGGCGCTTGTGCATGCGGCCGCAGACCTCCCCGATCCGCGCGCCCGTGGTCGTCGAGCCGGTGAACGAGATCACGGGGATCTCGGGATGTTCGACGATCGCCGCGCCGATCTCTTCGCCGATGCCGTGCACGAGTTGCACGACCTCCGGCGGGATCCCGGCCTCCAGCAGGATCTCGACGAGCAGCGTGGCGGTGTGGGGAACGTCCTCCGCCGGCTTGAAGATCACGCTGTTCCCGCAGACGAGCGCCGGGAACATCTTCCAGGTCGGGATCGCGAGCGGAAAGTTGAACGGCGTGATGAGTCCGCACACGCCGATCGGCCGCCGGTACGTCATGGCCCACTTGTCCCGCAGCTCGCTCGGCACGGTGTGGCCGAAGAGGCGCCGTCCCTCGGTCGCGGCGTAGTACGCCGTGTCGATCCCTTCCTGCACGTCGCCCCGCGCCTCCTCCAGCACCTTGCCCATCTCCCGGGTCAGGACCCGGGCGAGCTCTTCCTTCCGCTGACTCAGGAGGTCGCCCACCCGGCGGAGCACATCCCCCCGGATCGGCGCGGGTGTACGCCGCCACACCTCGAATCCCCTGCGGGCGGACGCCACCGCCCGGTCCAGGTCCTCGCGCCCGGAGCGCGGCCACCGGCCGATCACGTCCGTGCGGTCCGCGGGGTTCACGTTCTCGAAATACTCGCCGGTCGCCGGCTCGACCCACTCGCCGCCGATGAAGTTCCGATACGTCTTGACCATGTCCGTCTCCTTCAACCCGGATTCGCTGCCGTGATCGCTCGTGCCTTGATAGTGGCCCCCAGCGCCCGGCCAGACAAGCCCGGGAGCGGCGAAACGGAAATCACAGCAGCGCGATGGCGAAGACCGCGCCCACCGCGAACGCGAGGAGCGCCGAGTAGAAGATCCAGAGCTTGCGCGTGGAGAGCGCCGGATGCCCGCGCTTCGCGATCAGTGCGAGGAGCGCCCCACCGGCAAGGGACGTCACGACCCAGAGGGCGGCAAGGAGGATGTACGCGGTGCCGAAGGTCATGCCGTTCTCCCCGTCCACGCGCTCGGATGGCCGCGCCCGTCGTTGTCGTGCTTCGGGCGACGTCTCCCGGATCCGGCCCCCGGCGGGACCCCGACCCTCCGTCTCGAGCCGCCGCGATCCATCCGCATTCCGCCTACGCGTCCTCCCGCACCAGCCCGTACTTCTCGATCTTCTTGTAGAGGTTCGAGCGCGGCATCTCGATGGCCCGGGCGGTCTCGCTCACGTTCCACTCGAATTCCCGGAGCTTCGCGAGGATGAACGCACGTTCCGCCCGGTCCTTGAAGTCCGCGAAGGTCCGGGCGCTGAGCAGGTCGGCCGGAAGCGTCCCGGCGGCCTGCGGCCCTGCCACGAGCCGATCCACGTCCGCTGCCGTGATCTCCGGACCCCGCCCCAGGATCAGGAGCCGCTCGACCGTGTTGCGCAGCTCCCGGACGTTGCCGGGCCAGTCCAGCCGGGTGAGCCGTTCGATCGCCTCCGGCGTGAACGTACGCGGCGGGAGCCGCTGCTGCTGCACGGCGAGGTCGACGAAGTGCCAGATCAGCATCGGGATGTCCTCCCGGCGCTCCCGCAGCGGTGGGACGTGGATCGGCACCACGTTCAGTCGGAAGTAGAGGTCCTCCCGGAACCGGCCGGCTTCGATCTCCCGTTCCAGGTCCTTGTTCGTGGCCGCGATCACCCGCACGTCCACCCGAAGCGGCCGCTCGCCGCCGACCCGCGTGACCACGCCCTCCTGGAGCGCGCGCAGGACCTTCGCCTGCGCCGCCAGGCTCATGTCCCCGACCTCATCGAGGAACAGGGTCCCGCCGTTCGCCTGTTCGAACTTCCCCGCCCGGTCCGCGTGCGCCCCGGTGAACGACCCCTTCACGTGGCCGAACAGCTCGCTCTCGATCAGCTCCGCGGGAATCGCCGCGCAGTTCACCTCCACGAACGGTCCGTCCGCCCGGGTCGAGAGCCGATGGAGCGCCCGCGCCACGAGCTCCTTCCCCGTCCCGTTCTCGCCCGTGATGAGGACCCGTGCGTCCGTCGGCCCGACCTTCTCGATCCGGTCCAGGACCGCCCGGATGGCGAAGCTGCTCCCGACGATCTCGTACCGGCTCTCGATCTGGCCGCGGAGGCGGGCGTTCTCTTCCGCCAGCCCCCGATGCCTCAGCGCGTTGCGGATGGTCAGCAGGATCCGGTCCGTGTCCAGCGGCTTCTCGAGGAAGTCGTATGCGCCCCGACGGGTGGCCTCGACCGCGGTCTCGATCGTGCCGTGGCCGCTGATCATGACGACCACGGCCGTGGGGTCGAGTTCGCGCATCCGGCCGAGCACCTCGAGGCCGTCCATGCGGGCCATCTTCACGTCGAGGAAGGTCAGGTCCGGCCTCATCTCGGCGAAGATCTCCAGCGCTTCCGCGCCGCCCCCCGCCACCCGGACCTCGTGGCCTTCGTACTCCAACAATTGCCGCAGCACGCGGCGGATCCCTTCCTCGTCGTCGACAACCAGAATGCGCGCCATTCCTTCGAACACTCAATCGGTGGTACCGGCTTCGGCACGGTTGAGGAACACCAGCGAGCCGCCACGCACGTACGCGGCGGACGCTCCGGGCGGCAACGGGATCGCCACCGCGTCCGGCGGGAGTCCTGGCTCCTCGACCCGCCCGAGTCGCTCCAGCAATGCGGGGATGAACCGCCGGGGGACGGGGATCTTCGCCGCGGTCACGTCGTCCACCGCGAGCCCGACCCGGCCGGGACCGAGCGGGATCAACTGAGCCCGCGCGGAGACCTCCGCCGTGTCGGGAAGGAAACCCATCACCTCCCGGAGTTCGGGCATTCGGGGGAACCGATCGACCGCGATCCGGAGATGGACCCGGATCCGGTCTCCCTGGAGCTCCACCCGCGGCGCGTGCACATACGGCGGAAGCGACGCCGCGAGCCGGTAGAGCACGAGGCTCTGGACCTCCGCCTCACTGAGCACCACCCGGCCGGAGCCGGACCCGGACGCCAGGCTCGCCAGCTTCCGCTCCGCGTCCATGGCGAGTTCGGCGCTCGGTTCCACCGGCGCTTCCGCCACCGCGCCCCGCAGGCGCTCGACCCAGACTCCCAGCTCGTCCCGGAACCGTAGATACCCGACGGCCAGTACGGCGATGAACAGAAGACTCAGCAGCAGCCGCATGCACCCGCCCAACCGGCAGATTCCGGCGTCAAGAGATGGTGTCGTGTTCGTTGACCATCGCAGCTACCCCCAACGGCGAGCCCGCGATCCGGTCGTATCGGGCGCCGCGGGGATCGAGCGTGCTGCGCATGAGATCGACGGTGCGCACGGCGACCGTGGCGTCGATCCGGAGCGCCCCGGCTCGTTCACCGAGCCCCCGAAACGATCCGCCCCGGGCATCCGTGCGCACGCGACCGAGCGTGAGGTGCGGGCGGAACGGCCGGTCCTCCGGAGCGAAGCCGAGCGCCTCCAGCTCCTTCTCGAGCGCCGCCTGCAGTGCACCCAGCACCGGTGGCGCCTGGACTCCGAGCCATAGGACGCGCGGGCGTTCCAGTGAGGGAAAGCCGCCGAGCCCGCCGATGCGCAGCGCAAACGGCTCGTGCCTCCGCGCGACCGACGCGATGCACGCGCCGACCGCGGCCACCTCCGGCTCGGGCACCTCACCGAGGAACTTCAAAGTGAGATGGATCTGAGCGGGATCCACCCAGCGCACCGGGAGCCCGAGCGCCCGGAGCGGGGCCGCCGCATCGTAGATCTCCCTCCGGAGCTCGTGCGGCAGATTCAGCGCGACGAACAATCTCATTCGGAAAGATCGAGCGCCACGTAGCGAAAACCGAGTGCCTTGATGGCCGGCGCCAGCGCCGCGAGCTTCGCCACGGACTCAGGCGGCACGTTCACCGCGGCGATCTCCTCCGCGTGGCCCTCCGCACGGACGCGCGCCCCGGGCAGTCCGTTCTCGTGGAGCAGCGCCTCCGCCGCTCGGCACTTCTCGTTCGCGTTCACGGTAGGGCCGCCAGCACCGGAAGTCCCTCGTTCAGCGCACCGCGCCGATATCCTTCCACATCGAGCAGCACGCGCTCGAACCCGACCGACCGCAGCTCACGGCCGAGTTCGCGGGCCATGGCCAGCGCCCGCGGCTGCTCGGACGGCGCCACCTCGATCCGCGCCGCCACGCCGTGATGCCGGACCCGGAACTCCCGGAAGCCCAGCGCCCGAATCGCGTTCTCCGCCCGCTCCACCTGCTGAAGCCGGGCCGGGGTGACCGCGAGCCCATACGGGATCCGGCTCGCGAGACACGGCGCGGCCGGCTGGTCCCAGGTCGGCAATCCATGGCGCCGCGACAGCTCGCGGATGTCCGCCTTCGTCAGACCGGCCTCCGCGAGCGGCGACCGGATGCCCCACTCGGCCCCGGCGCGCGCCCCCGGACGAAAGTCCGCGGCGTCATCCGCGTTCGAGCCGTCCGCCACCACCGCATAGCCACGTTCCGCCGCCAGCGCCGTCAGCTTCGACCACAGCTCCGACTTGCAGTAGTAGCACCGGTTCGTGGGATTCGCCGCGTACCGCGGGTCGAGCTGCTCTTCGGTCTCGAGCTCTTCGTGCGGGATCCCGAACCGCCGGGCGCATTCCAGCGCCATCTCCCACTGCACCGCCGGGTACGATGCGCTCCGCCCCGTCACCGCCAGGACCCGGTCCGCACCGAGCACGTCCACGCAGACCTTCGCCAGAAACACGGAATCGACGCCGCCGGAATAGCCTACACACACGGAGCCGTAGCCCTCGATCAGCTCCACCAGCCGCTCGTACCGCTCCTCCAGCGACGAACCCCGCGCCCAAGCTCCGATCAGATCTCGCATCGACTCGCTCTCATCCCGCTGGCGCTCCACGCACACCGTGCGCACCGCGCCAAGGTACCCGGCTGCCGGACCCCGGACAAGTCGCGCCGTGTCGCCCGGCCGCGCCCGCCAACTTCGCCGATTGCACGAAATGTAATACAGGCGGCCGGTCGATCGCAGTTCCCCGGCTTCCGGCCCGCCTCCCCGAAGGACTCGGCCGGTGCGCTCCACGGGCGCCGTTCCCTGTCCCGACACCATAGCAGGATCTCGATGAATCGGAGAGTTGCCGGTCCCGTGCACGCGGGCACGGGCGCGTGGCCGCCCCGACCGGTTCCGCCATGTTTACTGTCGCCAACGCACACGCGCGGACGCTGCCCCTTCCCACTGGATGCCTTCGTGCCCCTTCCCGGTGGATGCCTTCATACATGGCTCCGCTCGGCGTACGCCGAACGCCTCGCGCCCAGGGCCGGTGGTCACGAGCCCCCGTGATGGGCGATTCGGCGCACGACTGACCCGGTTGCGCATGGGCCCCGTGCGGATGCCGGATGTCTCCGGAACCCGCACCGACCGGCACGGCGGCCCGATCCCGAGAACCGGTCCCCGCCCGCGCGCGAATCCGCAATCTCCGTACGGTCCTGCGCCCGTTCCCTTCCCTCCCCGGACTCCACGATCGGGCCCCTCCACCGCCCCCACGGTCCCCTATCGGCACGCTCACCCCATGACTTCCGCCTGCCCGGCACGAATGCGCCTTGACCGCCCGGCCGCCACGTCGTACGATAGTGGCGAATTCTCAAGGGCAATTGTCCGTTTGGCGCCGCCCTAGAAGCTCCGGCCGACGCTCCGGGTCGGCATGTGTCGTCATTCGACGAGGCCGGGCGGCCCCGCTCCGTTGAAGCCGGCGAGACCGCCACCCGACCGTCGCATACCCAAAGGAGGATTCCGTGGAGGAACAGCGTGGCGAAAAGGTCCGCGTAGTCCTGCGGTGGATTCAGATCCTGGACCGCAAAGAACCGTTCTTCAAGTCGCGGGGCGAGTTCGTCTTCAATTCCAAGGTCCATACGCCGGACAACGGTGGCATCACCGTCGAGCGCCGCATGCCGGAGACGGGCTATTATTCGCTGACGGACGACCCCGTGCACAACCGGGTGCGCCTCGACATCCCGATCTTCGAGGGCTACGTGGAGAACGAGCTGGCCATCGAGCTGACCGGCTACGAGATCGACTCGACCAGCCAGAACGATGAGCTGCAGCCGTACCGGCGAGTCCTGACGGGTCCGCCCTCCTCGTGGCTCGGCAACTACGGCCCGGGAGACGAGCACCCGGACGCCGAGGAGCTCACCGACTGGCGGATCTGGTACAGCATCGAGAAGGTCGAGGCCTGACGGCCATCTCCACGGCTCCGCACCCACGCGCGGCGAAACGCACGCCCTCAGCGGCCGGGGCTCACCGCCTCGGCCGCGGCTCTGGCGAGCGGTCGATCCAGCGCCCGATACTGGATCGCCTCGGCTACGTGCTTCGCCGATAGCTCCTCCGCCCCCTCGAGGTCCGCAATGGTGCGGGCCAGACGCAGCACACGGTGGTACGCCCGGGCGGACAGGCCGAGCGCCTGGAAGGCACTGCGCAGCAGTGCCTCTCCCGCCGGATCCGGCCGGCAGAACTCCTCCACCTCACGCACCCCCATCTGGGAATTCGCGAAGATTCCGGGTCTGTCCCTGAACCGGGCGAGCTGTCTCTGCCTCGCGGCCACCACCCGCTCCCGGATCCGCGCACTGGGCTCCGCGGGTGTTGCGCCCCCCAGGTCCGTCGGCTTGATCGCCGGCACGTGCACGTGGAGGTCGATACGGTCCAGGAGCGGCCCGGAGACGCGCGCACGGTACCGCTCGACCTGCCCGAAATGACACACGCACCGGCCCTCGCCATCCCCATGATGCCCACACGGGCACGGATTCATCGCGGCCACGAGCATGAACCTCGCCGGGTACTGGACCGAGATCCGCGCACGCCCGATGGACACCGATCCATCCTCCAGCGGCTGACGCAGCACTTCCAGCACGTGCCGGGGGAGTTCCGGGAGCTCATCGAGGAACAGGACGCCGTTGTGGGCCAGCGAGACCTCGCCGGGCCTCGCGCCGGGCCCTCCGCCGATCAGCCCGGCGGCCGATATCGTGTGGTGCGGCGCCCGGAACGGACGGGTCCGCACGAGCGCCTGCCCCGGTCTCATGCGTCCCGCCACCGAGTGGATCCGGGTCGTTTCCAGCGCCTCCGGGAGCGTCATGGGCGGCAGGATCGTCGGCAGGCGCCTGGCCAGCATCGATTTCCCGGCTCCCGGCGGGCCGATCAGCAGCACGTTGTGCTGCCCGGCGGCGGCCACTTCCAGCGCTCGCTTCGCGTGGGCCTGCCCGCGTACGTCCGCGTAGTCGAGCCGGAGCCGGGGCTCGGCCTCCTCCTCGAACAGCGAGGTCAGGTCGATCCGCACCGGGGCCAGCCTCCGCGCGCCGCGGAGGTAGTCGACGACGCCCCGTAGCCCCGTTGCCGGAATCACCTCGACCTCCTGCACCACGGCCGCCTCCTTCGCGTTCGCCGGAGGCACGACCAGCCGGGACAACCCGGCCGACCTGCACGCCAGCGCGAGCGGGAGCGCGCCCCGGATCGGCCGCACCTCCCCGTCCAGCCCGAGCTCCCCTACGAAGCACGTACCGGCCACGGCGTCACGAGGCGCCTCCCCCATCGCGACCAGCAACCCGAGCGCGATGGGAAGATCGAACGCGCTCCCTTCCTTGCGGACGTCCGCCGGAGCCAGGTTGACCGTGATCCGCCGTGGCGGGATCTCGAACCCGGCGTTCTGGAGCGCCGCCGTGACCCGCTCCCTCCCCTCCCGGACCGCGCCTTCCGGCAGGCCCACCACGGAGATGGACGGGAGCCCGCGGCGCACGTCCACCTCGACCTGCACGAGAAACGCATCCACGCCGAGGATCGCCCCGCTCGTGACCTGCGCCAGCATCCGCCCTCCGCATCCGTATGGGAGTGAACGGCCTCGCCGCCGGGTCCGTGGCCGGCCGCCGACGGGCGCTACCCGACCGCGGGACGCAATCTGCCCGCTCCCATGGGGCGAAGCCATGGCGCCATGGGCCGATCCGAGATCCTTCGGAGCCCGATGCACCCACGGCCGGCCGCCGATGACTCCGACCGGTCAGCCGGCCGCGGCGATCCGGTAGCGAGTCCGTCCCGAAGGACAGGGTCGATCGACACGCCCGCCGCGGTGCGGACCTCCTGGGTCCGCACGGCGTCGGGATTCGTAGCTGGGGAGGAGGGGGTATGAGCGCACCGGCCGACCTGTGCGGTCGGCCGGTGCCTGTGGACCGCGAGGAGCGGCCGGAGCCCCGCGACCGACGCTGAGGCGGCCGGCGGCCGGCTCCGGGCGAGCAGGACTGCCCCCGGGGCCGGCAGCACTCGAGGACGCACCCGATCGCGGCCGGCGACGACTCATCGCCGGCCGCGCCGGCCCTGGCCGCCGACCGGTGGACCGCCCACGTCCGCCCGGTGGCGATACGTGATCCGGCCGCGCGATAGATCGTACGGCGAGAGTTCCAGGGAGACCCGGTCCCCGACCAGCACGCGGATCTTGAACTTGGACATCCGGCCCGCGGCATAGGCGAGGACGGTGTGTCCGTTCGACAGCTTCACCCGGAAATTCTGGTCGGGAAGGACCTCGGTCACGATCCCTTCCATCTCGATCGATCCCTGCTTCGCCATGTGGCTCCTCCTCACGGGCATGGCCCGGCGGACAGAAACGGGCCCCCGGCGCAGACGAACGCGCCGAGGGCCCGGCGCGGGGTTGGCCCGCGTGTGTTCCATGATTGTCGCACCTCGGAAAGATAACGGCTTGTGGACCGCCCGGCCAGCCGCGCTCGGGAACTACGCCGGAACGGGACTTGCCCCGGGCGAGGCCCCGCAGAACCGGCGCCGAACCGTTCCACCCCAACAGGAGGACCCGCGCGATGAGCCGATCGGGACAGCACGGCGCAGCCGACGTGCATGACGGACACGAGCATCGGCATGGCCCCGCCTGCGGCCACACCGTGATCTGGCACGGGGACCACAAGGACTACCTGCACGACGGCTGCATGCATCACGTCCAGGGCGGCCAGGTATTCGAGCACCACATCGAGGTCACGCCGGAGAACCCGGCCGAATGCACGGAGGGCCACGGCTGCGGAGAGCACGGGAGCGAGCATCGCCACGGCCCGGGCTGTGGTCATGAGACGGTCCCGCACGGCGACCACTTCGACTACCTGGTGGCGGGACATCTGCACCATCCCCACGGCGACCACTGCGACGACCACGGCCCGGTACGCACCGAGCCGAATCGGTAGGCGCTCGAACCGCCGCCGGGCCGGACGGCACAATCTTCCCCAAGGGGCGTACTTGCTGAGAAGCGGGTCGGTCGGAGCCGAGGCGGCGCCGTGAGCCGCCTCATCGGCCGGCCGCGCGATTCCGCAACGAAATCGAGACCGAGGCAAGGATGCACGAAGCGGTGCGGCGGTCCGCCCACGGGTCGGGCGGCGTGCGTGGACGCACGGTGCGCAGGATCGCGCTGGCGGTCGGCGCGGCCGTCTTGTTGGCGGTGGCGGCGATCCCGCTCGCGAAGCGGGTCGGGCCGGAGCAGGAGACGATCACTTATTCGGAGCTGCTGCGGGCCCTGGAGGAAGGACAGGTAGCGGAGCTGACCATCCGGCCGGGCGAATCGGTCCGGGGCCGCTGGGCGGCCGGCGCGGCCTCTCCGGCGCAGAACGCGCCCGTGCCGGCAGGCGGTACCCGGAACGAGGCCATGCCGGCGCCGCCGGCCATGCCCGCGAACGCCGCCGGTGCGACGTCGCCTCCCGAATTCTCGGTGGTGTTCCCGCTCGCGCAGGCGGATGACCTCCTCGAGCACGCGCGGCGCGCCGGCGTGGAGGTCCGGTTCGAGGCCCCGTCCGACCGGGACCGGGTGCGAACCTGGACGGCGGTCGCCGTGCAGGTGCTCCTGGTCGGCGGGCTCGCCTACCTGGTCTTCGTGAACCTGCGGGGCCAGGGTGGCAGCGGGAAGGTGCCGACCGGGCCGGCGAACGCGGTCACGACGTTCGCGGACGTGGCGGGCACCCAGGGCGCGGCCCAGGAGCTCCGCGAGGTGGTCGAGTTCCTGCGCCGGCCGGCGGCGTACGCCAGGCTCGGGGCGCGGGTCCCCAAGGGCGTGCTCCTCGTCGGCCCGCCGGGGACGGGCAAGACGCTCCTCGCCCGCGCGGTGGCGGGAGAGGCCGGCGTGCCGTTCTTCCAGATCTCGGGTTCGGAGGTGACCGGCTTCATCGTGGGGCTCGGCGCGCACCGGATCCGGACGCTCTTCCGGAAAGCGCGGAAGAAAGGTGGCGTCATCTTCATCGACGAGCTGGACTCGCTGGGCGGCAAGCGCGGGCGCAACCAGTCGCACAACGAGGACGACCGGACCCTCAACCAGCTCCTCGTCGAGATGGACGGCTTCTCTCCATCCGAGGGGGTGGTCGTGATCGGCGCCACGAACCGGCCGGAGGAGCTGGATCCGGCCCTCAAGCGCCCGGGCCGGTTCGATCGGATCGTGAACGTGCCGCCGCCCACGGCGGATGAGCGGGAAGCGATCCTGAGGCTGCACGCGGATCGGCGAGGCATTCCGCTGGCCGAGGACGCGGACCTGGGCCGGCTCGCGCGGCTCCTACCGGGCGCAACCGGCGCGGAGCTCGCGAACCTGTTGAACGAGGCAGCGATCGCCGCGGCGCGCGAGGCCGTCGACAGGGTGGCCTGGCGGCATCTCGAGCAGGCCCGGGACCGGCTCCTGCTCGGCAAGGAGCGGATCGGGTTCCGGGCGCCGGACGAGGAATGGCGCATCGTCGCCTATCACGAAGCCGGCCACGCGCTCGCAGGCGTGCTCTGCGTGCCCGACGATGGGCTCCACAAGGTCTCGATCCAGCCCCGCGGCCAGGCCATGGGGGTGGCGCACTTCTCGCCCGAGGACGACCGGCATCTCTATTCGAGGCGCTATCTCGAGGGTCAGATCGTCAAGGGGCTCGCCGGGCGCGCCGCGGAGGAGGCGGTCTTCGGCCCGGACCGGGTGACGAGCGGCGCAGAGAACGACCTGGTCATGGTCAACCGGATCGCGCGGAAGATGATCTACCGCCTCGGCATGGGGGCGGGCACCGGCTTCCTCGTGCTGGACGCGGAGTCCGGCCCGCTCGCCGCCGAGACCCAGGCGCGGATGGACGAGGAGGTCCGGGCACTCCTCGATCGGCTGTACGGGTGCGCCCTGGAGATCGTGCGCACGCACCGCGCCGCCCTGGACGCCCTGGCCGCCGCGCTCCTGGATCGGGAGACGCTGGAAGGGGAGGAAGTCCTGGAGATCCTCGCCCGGCACGGCGTGTCGCTCCCCGCCCGGGCGGACGCCGCCGAGCGGCGCGAACTCTCGTTTGCGGTGTGACGGCGGGGGCCGGGAACGTTCCGGACGCGACGTCGCAGCGGCGCCCTTCGTCGCCTCCGGAACCCCGCACGGCGTGCGCAGGCCGCCGGGGAGCGCCGGCCCCGACCGGGCTCCCGCCGCCGGTTCAGCTTTCCGGCCGCACCTCGATGATCCGACCCTCGACCCGCGGTTCGATGGCCTCGCCCCGGGACTGGAGCCGGGTCAGATAGTCGAACGCCAGGAGCTTGAGCTCCGGCCCCGGCGGGATCGTGGCGCTCGCCCGGTCCTTGAACTGGAAGCCGTCGCCCCCGAAGTAGAGATAGTCCGGCACGGCCACGACATAGACGCGGTCCCGGTCGAGCGGCGCCCACCCGCCGTCCCGCTGCTGGATCTCCACGTCGAACACGCGCTGACCGACCGGGCGCGAGCGGTCGAAGCGGAACCGCACGCCCGAGACCTGGAGGAAGCGCCCCTCCCCGCCCCGCCCGGAGACCCCGTGCTCCAGCACGAACTCCTTCAGCTCCGAGCCGCGCAGCCAGACGTACGCGACGCGCGTGGGGAATCCGAACGTCCGGTACAGGTGCTCGAACCGGATCTCGCCCGTGAACGCGTCATCGATCCGGATCGCGCCACCGTTGAGCACGGCCACGTCCGCCGGCAGGCTCGGATAGGCCGTGCGCATCAGATCGGCCAGAAAGTTCCCGAGATTGCTCTCCTGGTTGCGCACCGTCTCTTCCCGGCCGTCGAGCCGCACGCGCGTATGGCCGATCGGCTGGTCGACCAGCGGCAGCACCTTCTTCAGCTCCTCCCGGTACCGCTGCACGATGCGGCGCTCGTATTCCCGGTCGGACCGAATGTTCTCGTTCAGCAGGACCCGCTCCGCGTGCACCATCGGTCGGCCGCCGCCCGCGGCCACGAAGACCTTCCACGCCGAGCGCGCGTTCGAGTCCGCTTTCGTGATCATCGCGGTGCTGTCCGTGGGCGGGTCGTAGATCGTGTAGTGCTCGTGCCCACCGGCCACCCAGACGAAGCGCGGATGGTCCCGGCGCAGCGCGGCGATCTCCCGGTCTTCCTCGATCTCCAGATGGGTCAGCGCGATGATCACGTCCGCGCCCCTCTCCTCCAGCGCCCGGATCGCCGCCCGCGCCTGGCCCACGTAGTCCGGGTCGATCGGCGCGTACGGCCGGTCCTCGCCGCGCTGCTCCCCGTGCCTCGTGAGACCGAACAGCCCGACCCGAACGTTGTTCAGCACGATGATCGTGTCCCGCCGGATCGCGGCATCCGCGGCCGCGTCCCCGGTCTGGAGCCGCACGTTCGTGCCGATCCACGTGAACGTCGAAGCGTTGACCGCGTTCGCGAACGTCATGGGGTTCGCGTCATCGAACTCGTGGTTCCCGGGCACGATGAAGACCGGCGCGCGCTTCTGGACCTGGTTCAACGCATCCACCATCTGGAGTCCGCCCCAGTACGTGCTCTCGAGGGATGGCGCGATGAGGTCCCCGCCGTGCGTGACGAAGACCGGCGCCCGCGCCTGGGAGCGGACCTGCCCGACCAGCGTGATGAGGCGTCCGAAACCGCCGGACGTGCCGTCCTCGACAGCATCCACCCGATACGTGTCGTTGATGTGGACGGCGGCGAAGTCGGGTTTGAACGGGAGCTGCTGCGCCGCGGCTGCGGCCGCGGTCAGGGCGACCAGGACCAGGCCCGCCGCGACGCGCGCGGAACGGGCGATCATGACGAACCTCGAACGACTGACGACGAGCATGGACTCGAATCGGGTTCGGGTTGCAATTCGGTGAACCTGCGAACGCGGCGCGGCGGTGCTCCCCTGCGACCGCCCCGGGTGATGGGCAACGGGTCGCGGTGGACGCGCAGCCGCGCGGCGCTCGCTCGGTTCCACGGATTCGTTATCGGTCAGTGGCCCGCCGGGCGCCTCGCTACGGTACCCGGCCGGTGCCGGACGATGCGAAATCTCCGGGATCCGCGCCAGGGGTGGCGGAGATCCCACTACGGGGGCGGCAATGCCCGGAGCCGGCCCGCCGGGCCCGCTCCCCCGGCTAGGACATCGGTCGTTCCAGGCAACGATGCCATGGGGCTCCGGCATCCTTTCGGATGCGGCCTGCGCGTGTGCACGGGCGCTGCACACTCAGTGGAACAATTCCGAGGCACGCGAGAAATAATTTTCATGTGCGGCGTCCGGCCGCTCGAGCCTGCGAGCGAGACGCCCTCGAGGCGTCATTCGGAAAATGGTCAGTAGGTGAGACAATCGGGGAGGTGCTGATGTCCACGTTGCTGAGGGTGGCCCGGCACGGCGCTCTCGCGTCACTGCTCGTGGTGGCTGCCTGCGGACAGAGCGGGGTGGCGCAGCAAGTGAACAGGTCCACGGCCCAGGAGACCACTCGCGCGACGGCCTCGCCTCCGCAAGCGCCCGTCGACACGCTGACCGCGGCCCGGCTCTCCGGCGCGTTCCGCGCCGCGGCCGAGCGCGCCCTGCCGGCGGTCGTCTACGTCTCCGTGGAGTCCAGGCCGACGACCGTGCGCGTCGTTCCGGACTTCCCGTACTTCAGCATCCCGCGGACGCCGAACGAACGGCAGGTGCCCGTCACCGGCACGGGCTCGGGCTTCGTGTTCGACTCCCGCGGTTACATCATGACGAACGCCCACGTGGTCCGTGACGCCATCAACGTGACGGTCCAGCTGCACGACGGCCGAGTGTTCGACGCGGAAGTCGTGGGCGCTGATGCGAGCACCGACGTGGCCGTGCTCAAGATCAATCCGCGGAAGGGCGAGACGCTGCCGATCGCGGAGCTCGGAGACTCGGACAACCTGCGCGTCGGCGATTGGGTGCTCGCGCTCGGCAACCCGCTCGGCCTGGAGTTCACGGTCACGGCCGGGATCGTGAGCGCGCAGGGCCGGTCCATCGGGATCCTCCGGCAGAACAGCGAAACCGCCCTGGAGGCGTTCATCCAGACCGATGCCGCGATCAACCGGGGCAACTCCGGCGGCCCGCTGGTGGACCTGATGGGTCGGGTGATCGGCATCAATACGGCGATCGAATCGCCCAACGGCTACAACGCGGGTTACGGGTTCGCCATCCCCATCAACCTCGCTCGCCGTGTCGCCTCCGACCTCCTCGAGTACGGCGAGCTGCGGCGGCCCCGGCTGGGCGTCGAGATCACGGATGTCACGGACGTGGCCGCAGAGCTGTACGGTCTGAAGGACCGTAGCGGCGCACTGGTGAGCTCGGTGCAGGAGGGTCTCCCGGCGGCGCGCGCAGGGATCCAGCTCGGCGATGTGATCACCGCCGTCGATGGCCGCCCCGTCCGCAATGGCAGCGAGCTCCTGGTCACCCTTGCCCAGTACCGGCCCGGGGACAAGGTGCGGTTGACCGTGATCCGGGACCAGAAGGCCCGGGAGATCACGGTCGAGCTGGCCCAGTTCGAGAGCGTGGCCGCGCGCGGGCCGGAACGGAAGACCCGGCAGACGGCGGAGGATCTACTCGGCTTCAGCGTGGCGCCGCTGACGTCCAACCTTGCCCGCGACCTCGGCTACTCGGGGAGCGAGGGCGTGGTCATCCGTGAGGTCTCGCCCCGGATCACCACGGGCGGCCTGGCCCCCAACATGGTGGTCCTGAAGATCAACGGCCAGAAGGTGACCACGCCGCGGGACGTGGAGCGGATCGCGGAGCGCCTCGAGCCGGGCGATCCGGTCGCGGTCGTCGTCTGGGTTCCCGGCGTAGGTGAGCGGCTCGTGACGTACCGCACCCGCCGCTAGCCGGTCCCGGCCGGTCAGGCGACGGGGGCCCGGCTGCCCGCGGAGGATCCCGGCGAGCGGTGAGCCCCGGGGGTTGCGCGACGGAGGTCGCGCACCCCGGTCCCCCGCACGTTCACCCGCCGGGCCGGATGCCGGGCGGCCCCTGACGAGAGCGCCCCTGCGCTCCACGATCGACCGTGGGGTGCAGGGGCGAACCCGTTCCAGGTCCGGTAGCTCGAACGTTCTCACCGGGGCAAGGGCTGGAGACGGCCTCCGGCGGCCTGCGAATGCCCCGGAGGAATAGTCGGAAGGGCCGATCGCGGCTCCGCGGACACCGGTCGTCGGCCCGCAACGGCCGAGGGACCTCCGGCGGCGACGTCGCCCCTCCCTCGATCCGGGTCATCCGGCAACCGGCGAGGCGTGGCCCCCGGTCCGCGTTATTCGCTGTCGGAGGCCGACGGCCCGGCGTACACCGGCATCCGCACGTATACCGTCGTCCCCTGCCCTGGCTCGCTCTCCGCCGCGACACTCCCGCCCCAGCTCTCGACCAGCCGCCGCACGATCGCGAGCCCGAGGCCGGTGCCGGACGAGCGGGTCGAAAAGTGCGGCTCGAAGATCTGCGGCAGGAACTCGGCCGGGATCCCCGGCCCGTTGTCGCTCACTGCGATTTCGACCGTCTGCCCGACCGTACGGGCCGTGACCACCACCCGCCCCTCCCCGTCGAGCGCGGCGTGCGCGTTCTCCACCAGGTTGAGGATCACTTCCTTGAGCTCGCTCGCCCGGCCCCGTGCCCGAGGCAAGCCGACTTCGACGGAATCCCGGTACTCCACGCGAGCGTCGCCGGCCCTGTAGAGCGTCAGCGCCTCCCGGATCACGGCGCCCACGTCTACCGGTTCCAGGGGCCCGGCCGCCTCCGGCGGGGCCCCGTATCGGGAGAAGACCCGCGCGATCTCGCTGAGCCGGTCGATCTCCGCGAGGATCTGCTCCACGTTCGTGTTCAGGATCTCGCCGAAATCGGGCCTCCTGTCCGCGTGTGCCCGCCGGAGGTGCTGCACCGACAGCTTGATGGGCGTGAGCGGATTCTTGATTTCATGGGCGACCTGCCGCGCCATCTCGCCCCAGGCAAGGACCCGCGCGGTCCGCTGCTCCTGGGTCCGCGCCTTGCGCAGCCGCCGGACCATTCGGTTGAACGAGCTGAACAGCTCGCCGAACTCATCGGGGCGGTCCTCCGGCAGGCGCACACCGAGCCGGCCAGCACCCACGGCCCCCGCGGCACGGCGCAACAGGGCGATGGGACGCGCCAGGGCGCGTCCCACGGCAAGGGAAAGGGCGAGCGAGAGGAGCGCGCCCATCACCGCCGCGAAGAGGATGAGGTCCGCCAGCTCGCGCTGCCGGACCAGCGCGTCCGTGGCCACCATGGGTACCGGCACGGCGAGCGCCCCGGCGGCCTGGAGCCGGCGATACGCGACGAGCGTGGGCCGGCCCGCAGCGAAGTACCGGATCTCCGTGGCGCTGATCTCCTCCCCGCTCTGGAGCGCCCGGTAGATCGCGGGCGGCATCCAGCCGCCGTAGAGCCCCATCTCGAACGCCTCCGGCGCCGATGCGCCGATCAGCTCGCCCCAGTGATAGTACAGGATGTCTTCGCCGATCCGGTCCGCCAGCACGGCCAGGCTGGACTCCGGGTCCGGGAACGATGCCGCGGCGTGCGCCACGGCACGGTCCGCCACGATCCGGGCCGCCCGCGCCGCTTCGCCGGCCACCGCCCGGTACGCCACCGCACCGAACAAGGCGGTCGGCAGCAGGAAGAACGCGAAAAGCGCGACCGTCACCCGGGCACGGAAGCTCCGCACCAGTGCACTCCAACCACCGGGGGGCGTCGGCGGGTCGCCTCGGGCCGCGCGCCCGAGTGCCCAGAGCAGTGCCAGGATCATGAGATCCGTGGCGAGGAGGAGCACCGCTCGGGCCGTGCGCACCCCCGCCGCAGGCATCCGGAGATCCAGGTGCGCGTGGTACTCGCCGTCCGGGTACCGGACCAGCGTCTCGCTGCGCCACCCATGGTCGGTTCGATGCCACACGATCTCCCCGGGCACGACCGGGCTGTCGGCCCGCGTGGGGATCAGCGTGAGATGTAGCCCCGGCCTGGGCTCGGTCCCGAGGAACGGGGCGAGCGCGTTCGCCCGCTCCAGACTCCGGCGCGGCGGCACCACCACGGAGATCGCGCGACCATCCGGCAGCGGCACGACCAGGATCTGATTGACTCCCGGGAGGTCGCGGGCGCTCTCGATCACCGGCTCCCCCGTGGTCAGCGCCTGTTCGAAGGCGTGGGCCAGGTACCAGGGCCGCATGGCCGAGCGGCTCATGGTCGCGCTCACCCCGCCCAGCGGCAGCTCCACCAGCGACCGCCCGTTCACGCCCCACAGCGTGACCCGCGCCGGGTAGCCCTCCCGGGCGAGGCCGCTGCCCACCCAGCTCCGGTACAGCAGCTCCACCCCACCCTCGCCCTGCTCATTGCGCCGAATGGCCTCGTTCGCGAACTGTCGGAGCAGGTAATCCAGATACGGGTCCGCCCGGGTGCCCAGGGTCGCGAGCTCCCGCTCCGCGCCCAGCCGACGGGCATCCTCGTGGGCCACCCAGAGGTGAGGGATGATCACGCTGGCCGCGAGGAATCCCGCCACCAGCCAGCGCACGAGCCTGCTGCCCCGTCCATCGAACGGGGCGAGCCCGCGCGCGGTCAGGAAGAACGGCACAGCCCACAGCACCGGGATCCAGGCTCCCAATTCCGGCGGCAGCCGCCACCGGTTGAGGGCCAGGAGCGCCAGCGCCACGGCCAGACCGAGGCCCGCGAACACCAGCACGGGACGCCGCCGGTCGGGAGGGCCGCTGCGCGGCATGGCGATCACGACCAGCGTCGCGAGAATGAGCACGCACGCCACCTGGAGTCCGCCCCACAGGTACGGCCCGCCTTCCAGGAGGGTCGGCGATGCGCCTGCCAGTAGGAGACGGAGCCCGCCGGCGAATGCCAGCCCCACGGCGACGGTCGCGACGCCGAGCGCGAGCCCGAATCGCCGTCCCTCGAATACCGGTGAGCGCGCGGTGGCGGCGAGCGCCGCGATCGGCAACGCGACCGCGAGGAGCCGGCCGAGCGAGACGTCGCCCATGACCGGAAGGAGATAGAGCGCCGGGGAGAACAGGCTTTGCAGCCCCAGGGCCACGCCCAGCGGCGCCACCGCCAGGGCGAGGGCGAGTCCGAGGAGCGGGACCACCGATCCGCCGAGCTTCGCCGTGCGGTGCGCCCGCAGCCACGCCACCATGAGGAGAACGACCGCCAGCCCGGCGCAGATGCTCACCGCCCGGCGCCCCTGGTCAGCCACCCGCGCCCGCCATTCGGCCTGGCTCGGCTGCTCGAACCGGGCGTGAACGAGCGTGTCTCCGTCGGCCACGAGGGACCAGCGTGCCTCCGTCGATCCCCTCGGAGCGAAGAGCGGCCGCGCGCCCGTCCGGGCCGCGAACCGGTCGGCCAGCGCCTCGCCATCCCGCGCCTCGCCGGGGAGCCCCGCCTCGACCAGGATGGCGGCCATGGCGTGCCCGCCCCTTCCATCGATGGGCTCCGTGAAGTATAGGTAGCTGAAGAGCGGCCGCTCCGCGTAAACGACGCGCTTCTGGCCGGTCCGGACCTCGGGGGGGAGTGCGCCTCGGTGGTCGCCGGACCACGCGATCAGTTCGCCCTCCGGACCGAGAACGGCGAGCGCGGCCACACCGGTGCGCCCCTGCAGCTCGGCCAGGCCGACGAAGAGGTCCGGGTCTCCGGGCCCCGCGGCGAACGCCGCCGCCCGCGCCGCCGACCGCTGGCCCCGTTCGATCGTGGCCGCCATGCGGCGGTCGAGCTCGGCGCTGAGCCGGGTCTCCCGCGAGGCCACCAGTGCGTCCCAATCGGACGCCACGCGGTCGAGCCGGCGGTCCGTCACCGCTCCCGCGGCAAGGCCGAGCACCAGGAGCCCCAGGGCAAGGTGATACGGTGCCGTTGCCGACCGCCGGAGCCAGGCGCGCATCCGTTCGGGGTCGGCCTCCAGGGCAAGGCGCCGGGCGACCGCCGCCGCGACCACAATGCCGAAGGCGGCCACCACCAGCAGCGCGGGGTGCAGCGACCGGCTCCACAGGAGCAGCGCCATCGCAGCGCCGAAGCCGACCGCGGATGCCGCCATGGATCGGCCTCCCGCGGACGGCCCCGATGCGCGTATGCCCGATACGGACAGTGCGCGCCGCACCTGCGCCAGCACCAGTTCGGTCACTGCGACGACACCACGCCAGGGTTCATGTCATGGAGCCATTCGGCCTCGCCCTCGGCCTCGATTCGCTGAGCTGGATCGACGCGGCTGCGCACATCGCCCGCGACCCGAGGTTGATCCTGCCCGTCGGCGCACTGGAACAGCACGGCCCCCACCTCCCGCTCGGCACGAACGTCCTGATCGCCCGCAGCGTCGCCGTGGACCTCTCGCGGGAATACGACGTACTGCGCGCGCCTACCTTCCACTACGGCGTCAACGTCCCGAGCGACCGATCGTTCGCGGGGACCGCATCGCTCCGGAAGAAGACGCTCCACCGCGCGCTCAACGAGCTGCTCGCCGATTGGGAGCGACAGGGCATCCTCGAGTTCGTGATCCTGACGGCCCACCGACACGATCCGCATCTCGACGCGCTCGCGACGCTCCTCACGCGCCGCGCCCGCGTCCGCGTCGTCGACATCTGGGACGTGGACATCCGCGACCTCCTGGACGCCCAGTCGGGCCCGCTCCACGCGGACGAGGCGGAAACTTCGGTGATGCTTCATCTTTACCCCGCACTCGTGCGGATGGATCGCGCCCGCGATGCCGAGCTGGGTCCGGACGAGTTCCGCCGCTACCTCCGCGGGCGCCTCCCCGCCCCGCCCGCTGGCGGCGCGGGCGTGGTCGGCCGGCCCACCGCCGCGACCGCCGAGAAAGGCGCCCGGATCTACGCCCGCATCCTCGACGTGATCGGCAGAGCCGTGTTCGAGCGCCCGACCGATGACCGCGAGTCCGACACGCTGTGACTCGGCCGCGCCGCGCGCCCGCGCCGCGAACCCCACGGGAGCCACGGGGTACTCCTCTGGACTCCTCGAGCAACTGCGGGTCCGATGCCGGCTACCGTCGCCGGCCGGCGACCGCCGGAGACAGGAGGACTCCATGCGTCCGAAATGGCGGAGTACACTCGCGCGCCTCGCGATCATCCTCGCCGCCGTGTCGTCTCCCGCTGCGGCCCGCGCCCAGACCATCTCGCTGGACGAGGGCGCGTTCCGCATCATCATGGGCGGGCGCGAGGTCGGGCGCGAGACGTTCGTGATCCGGCAGAGCGGAAGCGGCTCCGGCGCCGTGATCATCGCCCAGGGCCGCGTCGTGCTCGATACCATTGGCGGCGCCGCCGAGCTCTCCCCGTCCCTCGAGGTCGTGGGCGCTTCCCTCCGCCCCTCCGCGTATCAGGTCGAGGTCCGCGGCCCCGGCGCGCAGCGTATCGCCGGCCGACTCGTCGGCGGCCGATTCAGCGCCCGCATCGTCTCCGATGAAGGCGAGCAGATGCGCGAGTACCTCGCCAGCGACGGCGCCGTGCTGCTCGATGAGTCCATCGCCCACCACTACTACTTCCTCGCCCGTCGCCTGAACGGCGCCCCGTTCCGCGTCCCGGTCATCATCCCGCGCCAGAGCCGGCAGGTGTCCGCCACCGTCACGCCTCGCGGCACCGAGAACATCGTGATCGCGGGGGAATCCGTCCAGGCCCGGCGCATGACCGTCGAGCCCGCGTCCGGCGCGGTCCGCCACGTATGGGTGGATGCCCAGGGGCGCGTGCTCCGGGTCGAAATCCCCGCGGCCCGCGGCTACGTGGCGGAACGTACCGCGGTGCCCCGCTGAAGCCGCGCATCCGGCCCGCGCCCGCGGTCGCATCCTCCATACGGTTCCGTTATCATTCCCGCGCCGGTGCGCCGCCATGCGCCGCTGCACGTATCCCTTCCCCACCGGCGGCCGCGCCGCTGAAACCGTGGGACCACCCGCTCCGTAGAGGCAACGGCAGCAACTCACCAGACCCTGGAGAAGGAGCGCGATTCGTGATCGAAACCGCTCGGTTGCGAGCGTTATGGCCGTGCCTGCCGACGCTTGTCCTCCTGGCCGCCATGCCCATCGGCGCCATGTCCCAGGAGCGGCAGGCGACGCTGACGCTCGAGGAGGCGGTGTCGCTCGCGCGGCGGCACAATCCGAACTATCTCATGCAGAAGAACGACGAGATCGAGGCGGAGTGGCAGGTGCGGGAGGCGTATGGTGCGTTCCTGCCGTCGGCCACGAGCAGCCTCACGCTGGGCTACCAGGGCGAGGGCACGCCGCGGCTGGGGATCTTCACCGGCGCGGACCTGGGGCTCTCTCGCACGCCGGCCTATTACAGCTCGGGCTACTCGCTCGGTCTCAGCTACCGGCTGAGCGGGGCGTCGTTCTTCCAGCTCGGGCAGCAGCGTGCGCACCGGCGGGCGGTGGAGGCGAGGTCGGAGGCGGCGGACTTCCAGCTGACGGCCGAGGTGACGCGGCGCTACCTGGCCGTGCTGCGCGCCCAGGACGCCGTCCAGCTCGCCGAACAGGAGCTCGCCCGCGCGGAGGACGTGCTCACCCTCGCAAGGGCCCGCTTCGAGGTCGGCGCGGCCATGGCCCTCGAGCCCCTGCAGGCGGAGGTCGAGCACGGCCAGGCCCGGGTCGCCCTGCTCCAGGCGCGCAACCAGCTCGATGCCGAGAAGCTCCGGCTCTTCGAGACCCTCGGCATCGAGTACGAAGGCGACGTCATCCTGACCACCTCCTTCGA
>ERZ777003.185-NODE-185-length-130678-cov-14.388109_pt1 | contig 130678 bp, 102 predicted proteins | sample MGYA00374956_ERZ777003 | MGnify/ENA primary metagenome ERZ777003 (study PRJEB29302, sample SAMN06268252) | bioreactor metagenome | isolation source: Joint BioEnergy Institute, California, USA | place: USA:Joint BioEnergy Institute, California, USA | collected...
TCTCGCGATGCGCAGGCATCACGGGCGCCGGCGGCGGCAAGCTGAAACGAGGCGGCGCGAGCGATCGGCGCGCACGGGGCGCCGTCGACTTGCGCTGCTTTCTCGTTTCGTCGGTCACGTCGGGGATCTTAGACGGGTCTGGGAACGACGTCAGGCTCGGACGACCTGGTCGTCAGTCCTCAGTCCTCAGTCCTCAGCGAGACACCGTGGAGAGGGCATCGACGGCCGCAGCCATTCTTGGAGAACGAACGGCCCATGCACGGCTGCATTTCGCCACACGCCTCGTCCACCCGAGTCGCCCGAACGTCGCCGCCCATGATGCGCAGAGCCCGCGACCAGCAACGAGCCATCAGAGAACACCGCCGAGGACCGAGGACTGAGGACTCCCTCTACTGAGGCAACGGCGGCGGCCACGGCTGGTCGGGCGGGTAGAACGGCGGGCGCGGGCCGGGGAACTGGAAGGTACCGAACGGCGTCACGATCGTCGTCTGGCCGCCGCCCGCGTCGATGAAGACCGGTGCCGGCGGGACCGGTGGGAGCGGAAGAGCGCCGGCGTCTTGTTGAGCTTGGTTGCCGCCGCCGCCTCCGCCGCTCGCGCCGGCGTCTTTCTTCGTCGTGGGCGCAGGCGCAGGGCTCGGCGGTGAAGGCGTGACCGGCGTGGTCGTGAGCGGGGCCACGGGCGTCACCGAGACCGTCGTCGTGGTCGTCGCGGGCGCGACGGGCGTGTCGGTCGTCGCGGTCGCGAGCGTGGGCGGCGGCAGGACGGGAGGCGGCAGCGACTCCTGCGTGCCGATGACGTAGGCGACGACGGCACCGGCGCCGAGGAGCGTCGCCAAGATCGCGAGCAAGACGACGAGGCCCGAGCCTCCCTTCTTGTGACGGCCCGAGTCGGCATAGCCCTGCTGCGGAAGCCGGCTCGGCTCGTACGGCATGGAGGGCATGACGGGCGGCGGCGGCGCGATCGGAGGCGCGCCGACCGTGCCGCCGCTGGCCGCGATCCCCGGCGGAGGCGGGCCCGAGCCCATCGCGACGTTCGGCGTCGTCGCGAGCGCGGCCTCCACCGGTGCGCCCATGACCGTGCCGGTCTTCGCTTCCTGCCTCGTCGGATCGGCGGCCTGCGCTGCCGGCGCGGGAGGCTGAGCGGCGCCCGCGATCGGCGCCAGCTTCGCCGTGCCCGCGCGCTTGCCGCTCACGATGGCCTCGAGCGCGAGCCGCATCTCCGTCGCGGTCGCGAACCTGAGCTCGGGCCGAGGCGCCATCGCTCGATGCACGAAGCCGGCGAGCTCGGGCTGGATGCCGGGCACCGCCTGCACGAGCGGCGTGACCTCGCCGCGCTCGACCTTGAGGATGAGCACGCGCGGGTCGTCGGCCTCGGCGGGCGGCCTCCCCGAGAGCATCTCGTAGAGCATCACGCCGACCGCGTAGATGTCGGCGCGGACGTCCACCTTGTCCGCGGAGTAGGCCTGCTCCGGCGCCATGTACTCGGGCGTGCCCATCAGCATGCCCGCGACGGTCAGGTTCTTCGTCTGGCCGGTCTGCGCGGTCTTCAGCTTCGCGATGCCGAAGTCGATCAGCTTGAGCACCGGCTTGCCGCCCTGGAACGTGACGAACACGTTGTCGGGCTTCAGGTCGCGGTGGATGACGCCCAGCGAGTGCGCCGCCTCGAGCGCCTGGAGGATCTGCGAGACGTACTCGCACGCGGTGGCGACGGGCAGCGTTCGCTCTCGCTTGAGGACGGCCGAGAGCGGCTCGCCCTCGAGCAGCTCCATCACGAGATAGGCGACGCCCTCCGGCGTGCGATCGACGTCGGTGACCTGCACGACGTGCGGGCTCCGGATCTGCGCGGAGACGCGCGCCTCCTGGAGGAAGCGCTCCGCGATCCCGGTGCGACGCGCGAGATCGGGATGGAGAACCTTGATCGCGACGCGCGTGCCGAGAGCCAGGTGCTCCGCCTCGTAGACGGAGCCCATCCCCCCGTCACCGAGCAGCCGGAGAAGCTTGTACTTTCCGTCGATGACCTGGCCTATCTCCAGCACGCCACGGCATTTAGCATGGCCGGCCGCGAATCCCCAGGTTCGCGGGGTAGAGCCTTTCGCGGTTCCTCGCGGCCGGCTCGCCGCCCGGCTCAGGCCGCCTCGCGCGGAGCTTCGCTCGTGAGCGAGATGCGGCTGACGTGCAGCACGGCGGCGGCCGTGTCGGCGTCGTCGACGGCGGCGAACATGGGCACGAGGCGCTGCTCGTCCAAGCCGCCGAACGCGCCGCTCGGCGAGAACGCGCGCGCCTGAGGCCCGTCGAGGACGAGGTAGACGTCGCGTCGAGCGCTGCCTTCACGCCACCGCGTCGTGATGACGTACGCGATCCGTCGGCGATCGAGATGGAGCTCTTCGGTGCCACGACGGATGAGCACGCGTCGATCCGTGACGAAGTAGCGCGTCGCCCGCGCGAGCCGCCACGGGCGCAGCAGCGCCGAGTAGGCGACGAAGACCGCGAAGCCCGCGAGGAGCAGCACGACGAGCGCGACACCGGCGACGAGGACCGCCGACGTGACGGGCGGCAGCGCGTGCGCGCGCAGGACGCGGCCGAGCGGACGGGCCGAACGGACGAGCACGTGGACCGCCGCGCATGCGAGGAGGACGCCGCCCACCGCGGTCGCGATGCGACGAGGCGTCCACCGCGACGCCTCCGGGCGCGCGGTCCAGAGCACGCGCTCGCCGTCGTCGAGGCGCTGGGCGAGCGGGCGGTTTCCGTCGCCGAGCGGAGCGCTCGGCTGGAGCCCACGAACGATCGCCCAGAGGCGATCGGGCGCTTCGACGTCGGGGAGGGTGAGCGTGAGCGTGCGGCGGAGCGCGCCGGTCGGGACGACGCGCTCGAGGACGAGATCGCCGACCCCGGGCACTCTCGGGTTCCACCGGATGATGGCGTAGCTGATGGCGTCGCGGTCGATCGAGCGCCGGAGCCGACCGCGCTGCCAGATGACGTGCTTCTCGGTGACGATGTACCGCGCCTCGGATCGGAACCACAGCGGCAGACGCCACGCGGCGAGCGCCAGCGTCGCACACCAGGCCGAGAAGGCGATCAGGCTCCCGATCGGTCGATGCAAGCCGGTCGCGACCACGATCGCGAACGAGAGCGCCACGAGCGACATCGTCGTGGCGAAGACGGCGACGAGCTTGTATGCCCCTGGAACCGACAAGACCTTCGGGCCGCCGCTCCAGACGATCTCTTCACCGAACAGCGAGTCGCGCGCCATGCTGCCCATGCCCGACGACCCGAGACGACGACGGCGCGGAGTCCTCGGCCGTCCCTGAAGACGTCGTCACCTTCGGTCAGCTTGGGCCACAACGCTCGCTTCGTCCATGTCGGAGGCGCAGGATTCGACGCGCTCGACCTCGACGTACATGTCGGCAGCCGATCGACGATCGCGGCGGAGGCCCATTTTCCACGGGCGAACGCGACGCAGCCCGCGAGAGACCGACGGCTGAGTTTGCTCCTTCACTTCGGAAGCGGCAGAGGTGCGTTCCTACGCGTCGGCCCGCGCGTGAAGGCGGCGACGACGAGCCGGCTGCACAGCTCGGGCATCGGGATCCCCGCGACGCCCGCGGCCTCGGGGAAGAGGCTCGTATCGGTGAAGCCCGGCATGGTGTTCACCTCGAGGAGCGTCGGCTCGCCGGACTCGGGCACCACGAAATCCACCCTCGAGAGGTCCCGACAGCCGAGCGCGCGATGCGCGCGGACCGCGATCTCCTGGACGCGCCGGGTCATCGCCTCTCCGAGCGGCGCCGGGCAGAGGTGCTCGCTCCGGCCGGGAGCGTAGCGTGCCTCGTACGTGTAAAATGCATCTTTCGGCGATCGGATCTCCGTCGGCGGGAGCGCGGGCGGGTCGAGCAGGTCGAGGACGCCGCACGTGACCTCGCGTCCCCGTGCGAACGCTTCGACGAGGACGATGTCGTCGACCTCCCACGCGGCCTCGATCGCGCGCGCGATCTCCGCGCTCGACGCGCCCTCCGACAGCCGCGCGACGCCGATCGCCGAGCCGTTGGAGCACGGCTTGACGACGACCTTGTCGCCGAGCTCCGCGATCGCGCGCTCGGCCTCCGCCTGGGCGCTGCCTCCGCGGCGCGCCGCGATCCCCTTCGCGACGGGCAGCCCGGCCTCGGCGAAGAGGATCTTCGCGACGCGCTTGTTCATCGCGAGCGCGCTCGGGAGCACGCCCGAGCCGACGTACGGGAGCTCGAGCACCTCGAGCAGGCCTTGCAGCGATCCGTCCTCGCCGACGGCTCCGTGCGCGACCGGGAAGACGACGTCGAAGCCGCCCGTCCGCAGCGAGTCGGCGAGGTACGCGTCGAGCTCGAGCCGCACGACCCGGTGTCCCGCCTGCTCGAGCGCGCGGGCGACCGACGTCGCCGAGGCGCGGCTCACCTCCGCCTCCGAGGTCGGGCCTCCCTGGACGACCGCGACGGAGAGCCGGCGGGACGCGGCGCTCATCGCGCCTCCTCCGCCGAGCGCGCCGGCGTCCCCGCGGTCTTCGTCAGATCGACGAGCTCGATGCCGAGCTTCTGCGAGAACTCGAAGATCTTCTCGTCGCGGTAGAACTCGCCGAACACGATGCGGACGATGCCGGCGTTCGCGATGAGCCGGAAGCACCCCCAGCAGGGCGACGCGGTCACGTAGATCGTGGCGCCGTCGATCCGCATTCCGTTCTTGGCGGCCTGGACGATGGCGTTCGCCTCCGCGTGCACCGTCCGAATGCAGTGGCCGTCCTCCATCAGGTGGCCCTCCTCGTCGCAATGAGGGAGCCCGCGGATCGAGCCGTTGTACCCCGTCGCGAGGATCGATCGGTCGCGCACGATGACCGCGCCGACGAACTTGCGGTCGCAGGTCGATCGCGTGGCGACCTCCCGCGCGATGTTCATGAAGTATTCGTCCCAGGAAACGCGCTGCCGAGCCATCGGTTGCCCCGTGCGTCGACCGAATCGACTTCGTCCGAGGGCGGTCATCACCGCCGAATCGTGAGGGGGGCATTTTCGGGACGAACGGCCCCGGGCGCAATGGCCGACCCCCTCTCGATCTCTCTCGTCCCGAGGGCCGGCGGGCGGCTATCCTCGGACTCATGCGGAGGCTTCGGCGCGTCCTTTTCACTCTCGCCCTCGCCACGGCGACGACGAGCGCCGCCGCTGGACCTCCTCCGCCCAAGAAAGACAAGGGCAACACCACGGCGAAGGTGGAGACGCCCGCCGACGTCGAGACGGCCGAGCAGCTCTACGCGAAGCTCGACTACGAGAAGGCGAACGAGGTCGCCGAGCGCGTCACGAAGCAGCGCAACCTGACGCACGACCAACTCGTCCGCGCCTACAAGATCCTCGCGGTGACCAACGCGATCCTCGACAAGGAGGAGGCCGCGCGCGACGCCTTCCTCCAACTGCTCGTCTTCGAGCCCGAGTACACGGTCGACACCGCGCTCGGACCGAAGGTGTCCACGCCGTTCGTCGAGGCGCGGGGTCAGTTCCGCTCGCTGCCGACCAAGCCCGGCATCGAGATCGTCGCGAACGTGCGCTCCGACGGCGGCCAGCTCCGCGTGACGACGCGCGACCCGACGCACATCGTGAAGAAGGTGAACGTCGGCTACCGCTGGACCTCCTCCGGCGAGTACACGGTCACGCAGCTCTCGGTCGGAGACGGCCTCGTCGAGGTCGCCTCCGCTCCCGCCGGCAGGACGCGCCTCGACTTCTACGCCCAGGCGCTCGACGAGCGCGACAACGCCGTCTTCGAAGCGGGCAGCCCTCAAGTCCCGAAGAGCGCCTTCGCGGAGCCGGGCCCCCGACCGGCCCCGACCACCTCGAAGCCGGGCGCCGAAGAGAAGAGCGGCTCCGTCTTCTCGAGCCCGTTCTTCTGGCTCTTCGCCGGCGCGGCCGTCGCCGGCGGCGGCACGGCCCTCTTCTTCGCGCTCCGCCCCGAGGCCCCTCCCACGGAGGCGTCGCTCACGCCCGTGCTTCGGTGTGGGGGGGAGCTGTGTAAGTAGAGGCTCCGGGCTCCAGGCTCCAGGCTCCAGATCACCCCCAGGAGCCCGGAGCCTGGAGCCTGGAGCCTGAAGTCAGTCACTCACACAACCCCGCGCACCACTCCCCGACGCTCGCGCACGTCGTCGGCGGGACGCGCTGGTTGACGCTCACGAGCTTGACCGGGATCGAAAGTGGGGCCTCGCCTTGGCCCACGGTCATGATCGCGCAGCCGATCATGAAGTCCTGGACCTGATCGGGGCGGCGCGGGTCTCGGCGTTGGGCGATCGCGAGGAGGGCGTGCTCGCCATACGGGATCGTGATCGGCTTCTGGCCGGCGAGCATCTCGCAGAGGCTCGACGCGGGCGCGGGTGGGTTCACCGTCGGGACCAGCGTGGTCGGATCCGTGAGTCGGGCCGCGATGAGATCGCCGCAGATCCTCGGACGCTCCTCGGGGTTCTTCACTTCGAAGACGAGGACCTGGACGAAGTCGGTCGCCACCGCGGCCGCGGTGGACGGGAACTGAATCGTGTACGAGCCCCTCGAGGGCTCGGCCTCTCCCGCGCTGCATGCGACTGCGAGCGCCGCCGCGCTCGCGAGCGGAACGACGCGCTTCATTGGATCGTCTCCAGCAGCGACTCGGCCGTGTAGCGATCGACGGTCTTGTAGACGACCCGCTTCGTCGTCTCGTCACGCACGGCTTGCCAGACGATGAAGCCGGCGGTGACGTTGCCGTTGTCCTGCAGGTCGACGTTGCCGGACGCTCCCTTGTAGTCGATGTCGCCGCCCTCTCGGAGCTCGAGGAGGCCCTCCCCGATCTCCGCGGGCGTGATGGGCCGGCCGCCGGGCCTCGAGACCTCCTTCAGGGCGTCGCGGATCGCGATCCGATCGGTGGTGGTCCCGGCCTTCTGGATCGCGAACGCGACGAGGATCGCCGCGTCGAACGCGTTGGCCGCGAACGCGGGCGCGTCCTCCGCCGGGTCGAGCGGGAAGTACGAGGCGTAGATCGTCTTGAATGCGTTGTACTCGGTCGTGCCCGGCTGCGTGTCGGGGTTCGTGCCGAAGACGCCTTCGGCGGTCGAAGGTGACGTCGGGTCACCCGGATCGTCGAGGCTCAGATCCAGAAAGCCCTGCGTGTAGACGCCGTCCGTGCCGATGAAGAAGAAGTCGGGGTCGCTCTTGTACTTGTCGGTCTTCTTGAAATCCCGAACGAACTGCGCCGCGGCCTTCTCGTACGAGATGATGGCGAGGCACTGCGGATCCCGCGCGGCGATTTCGTTCGCGACGGCCTCGTAGCTCGCCGCCGCCTCGAGCGGGATCATCTTGTCCGCGACGACCTGTCCGCCGGTGCGCGGGAAGTTGTTCTTGATGACCCTCGCCATCGACGTTCCGTACGGGTTGTCGATGTAGACGAGCGCGAGACGGGTGCACGGCCGCGGCGCGCCGCCTTCTGTGGTCGGGGGCGTGCCGGCGTCGCCGAGGCCTCGCGGCGTCCGGGTCGCGAAGAGGATGACGGCCGCGCCCTGGAAGTCGTCGGCCGGCGTCGTCCGAAAGAGGAAGCGATCGGTCGCAGGCTGGATGTCCGTGAGCTCGACGGACGTCGCGGCCGGAGTGAGCTGGATGATCTGGTGCCCCGCGAGGATGTCCTGCGTCGCCTTGACCTGCCCGCTGCTCACGGGACCGATCACGGCGACGACGCCCTTCTTCGCGAACCCCTCGACCACCGCACGCACGCCGTCGCCCTCGTCGCTCTTGTCGTCGACGACGTCGAAGCGGACCGGGCGTCCGAGCAGCCCTCCGCCCGCGTTGATCTCCCCTTCCGCCGTTCGCAGCGCGTCGCGAAGTGGAGCGGTGAAGCTGCCGAGATCGCGCGAGAGGCCGAGCGAGACGCCGATGACGATCGGCTCCGGCGCGGACGGCTTGGGCGCCTCCTCCGCGCAGCCTTGTCCGGCGAACGCCGCGAATCCGAAGAGCGCCGCGCCTCCCAAGAGAAGAGAAGCAGCGGTGATTCGGGCTCCGAGCCCCGCCCCACACTCGGACATGGCGTGATTATGCCGCCGTCACGGACGCCGGGGAATGGCGCACGCCGCGCGAGCGTGCGTTCACTTGAATCCGACGTACTTCGTCGCGGTCTCGTTCGACTTGATGAAGACGGTGACGGTCTGCTTCTGACCGGGGCTCTCGCCGTTCTCGACCGTGAGCGTGTGCGCCCCCGGGCTGAGCGGGACCTTGTTGCACGGCGTCGTGCAAACGGGCCGGCCGTTCTCGCTGATGCGCGCCCACGGATACGACGTGATCGTCAAATAGCCGTTCTCCTCGGCGGGCTGCGGAGGCGGCGACGGTTTGGGCGCCGCGGTACGCACCGGCGTGGAGTGCGACTTCGGCGAGGGCGAGGTCGTCGTGGAGGGCGTGCGCGTGGGGGCGGCGGTCGTCGCCGCCGGCGGCGTGGCGCTGGCCGTCGCGCTCGCGGTCGCGGTGGTCGCGGCCACGGTGGAGGCGGGCGCGGCGCTCGCGATCTCCGTCGGTGCGGCGGTCGGCGCACCGGTGGCGGTGACGGGCATCGTCGGCGTCGCGGTGGCCGTGCCGATCAGGTCGCCGAGCGCGAGCTCCTTGTTCCGATCGCGCAGCCCGATCACGAGGATGAGGAGGGCGGCGAGGAGGAAGCAGCCGATCGTGACGACGATGAGCAGAGCGCTGCTCGTCGACTTCGGCGGCGGCACCGCCATCAGCGCCTGGGACGTCGTCGGCGGCGGAAGCGGCGTGGGAGGCAGAGGATTCGTCGACAGGCCACCGTAGCTCGCGACGACGCCGCTGCCGCTGCCGCTCCCCGACGTCCCGAGCCTCAGGAGCTGCCCGCTCACGTTCGCGCCGGACTGCGCCATGCGCTTGAGCGACTCGGCCGTGAGGGCCTGGAGCTCCTGGGTGTTGGAGGCGCTCGTGATCGCCGCCATGTGGCGCTGGATCTGCCGCTGCACCTCTTCGCGCACCGCGCCGAAGAGCGAGAGCATCTTCTGGCTCACGTCCTCCTGGCGAACGATGCGCGGCTGGGCCAAGAGCCACGACTCGAGCGCCGACCGCATCTCCGCGGCGGACTGGAAGCGCGCGTCCGGATCCTTCTCGAGGGCGCGCGCGACCAGAATCTCGAGGGAGGGATCCACGTCGGGCACCACCATCGAGAGCCGCGGGATCGGCTCGTTCATCAGCTTGTGGAGCGTGTTCGCGGCGTTTTCGCCCGTCATCAGGCGCTGCTGGGCGATCATCTCCCAGAGGACGATGCCCATCGCGAACAGGTCGGAGCGCGCGTCGATGCGCTGCCCCATGGCCTGCTCCGGAGACATGTACGCGACCTTGCCCTTGAGGACGCCGACCTCCGTCTCCGTCGACGACAGCGCGGCCTTCGCGATCCCGAAGTCCACGAGCTTCGTGTGGCCGTCGTACGTGACGAAGATGTTGTGGGGGCTGATGTCGCGGTGGATGATCGAGAGTGGCGTGCCGTCGTAGTCGCGCAGCTCGTGGGCGTACCCGAGCCCGGCGAGCGCATCGACGATGATGCGAACGGAGATCTCCGGCTCGATCCGCTCGTTCCTACGGAGCGCCTCCTTGAGGACCTTGTTGAGCGATTGGCCCTCGAGGTACTCCATCGCGATGAAGTAGACGCCGTTCTGCTCCCCGACCTCGTAGGTGTGGACGATGTTCGGGTGATTGAGGCGGGCGGCGAGACGCGCCTCGTCGAGGAACATGTTGCGAAACGCCGGCTCCTCGGCGAGCGCCTGGCGCAGCCGCTTGATGACGGCGAGCTTGTTGAAGCCCATCTGGCCGCGCGCCACCGACAGGAAGACGTCGGCCATGCCGCCGCGCCCCAAGCTCGCGAAGAGCTGGTACTTGCCGAAGGCGGTCGTCCCCGCGCCTTCGACCTTCGCCTCCGATCTGGGGGCGCGTGCTTCCCCGACCATACGTTTTTATGGAGTATCTGTCAGGGAGAGATGGGTCAAGGAGCGCACATGGTGCGACAACCGTGTCGCGGTAGTTATTTCATGGACTTGTGAGAGGTCTCGATCGAGTCCTCGACGGAAAAGCGTTCACAAGTCTTCGGCAGTCCTCGGTCCTCGGGCCTCAGCGAAACGGGCATCCATGGATGCCGCGCCCCCAAGCAACCATCGACAGCCGGCTTCCGAAGTCCTCCGTCGCGATGACGAACGCGTCACCATGACGATCGCGAGCGGCACGCCGCTCACACGGCTCGGCGGGGAGTACTGGTCGATGAAGCGACCGGAGGCTTCCGGGCTCCCCTTCCCTGGAGCCCGGAGCCTGGAGCCTCCGTCGTCCGCTAGCTCACTTCGGATCCGACGGCTTCGTCTCCGTCGTCTCCGCCTCCTCGAGGTGGAACTGGAAGTCGTCGATGAGCACCGTCGAGTCGAGCCTGCCGTCGCCCGAGTCCCAGATCGCGAAGCGGAGCGTGATCTCCGAGCCCGGCGTGACGGGCGCATTCGTCGTGAGCCAGCCGGTGGCGGCGTGGTTCTCGAAGCCCGTGCCCTTGAGGGAGTCGGTGCCGAGCGGGCACGTGAAGGTCTTGCCCTTGTGGGTTCCGGGCGAGCAGACCTGGAGGAGGCTGTTGTTGACGCTGATCGGGTTGCCGTCCTGATCGAACGCGATGTTCCCGTCCGGCAGCGCGGACGGCGCCGGGTCCATCATCGTCACGAAGAAGTCGTTGTACCGGTCGCAGATGTACTGCGGGTACTCCCACGTGAAGAAGTTCTGCTGGTAGGTGAACGACTTGGCGTTCGACGGCACGCGGATGCGGAGCTCGAGAGCGACGCCGTCCTGCGCCTGCCCCGTCGTCACGCCCGGACACGCCGGCGACTCCTTCGGGTAGCCCGGAGGAGTGCCGTGCTTGTAGCCCTTCGTGTTGGACGAGCCCTTGTACTGCGGATCGCCCGGCTCGCGTGCAGACCCGGAGGACAGCACGAGCATCGAGCTGCCCATCTGCGGAGTGTTCACCCCGAGCTTCGGGAGGATGCCGACGCCCTCCATGTTCGTGAGCGGCGTGCCGTCCGGACGCACCCACTTCGCGTCGATGACGCCCCAATCCTTGCCCTTCGGATCCGCCCGCTTGCAGAGGCCGATCGCCTTCGCACCGTCGAACGGGTCGTAGGCATCCTTCGGGAGGTTGTCGTCGCAATCGACTTCCTCGTCGTCGGGGACGCCGCTGCAGTCCTCGTCGATGCCGTTGCCCGGAATGTCACGAGCGCCCTTGTTGATGTTCGGGTTGCACTCGTTGCAGTCGTACCTCAGCGGGTAGCCGTCACCGTCGAAGTCCTTGTCGAGGTCGTCCGAGACGTTGTTGATGGAGCAGTCGCTCGGAGCCTCGGGCGAGTCATGACTGCCGAAGCCTCCGCTCCCCATCGTCCCGCGTTCCTCGGCCTCGGTGGGATTGGTCTCCGTGTCGAAGCCGCTGCGTCGAGTGGCGGTGGTGCATGCGACGGTGGCGAGGAGGAGGGAAGCTCCGATCCCGAGGACGCGTACATTCATGGTGGGCTCCTGCTCTTCACCGCGCGTCCGTTCGAAGGGCCAGAACGGAGTCGGACGTCGCGGCGATGTTCAGGGGCCCCGTTTATCCACGCCGTCGACTCAGCCGCGACGGAAAAAATCAAAAGAGACGAGCGTGTAACTTCCATCTGTAGGACATCTCGCCCCTTTCGGTACCCCATGCGCGGAGCGCTGCGGTCGCGCTTCGAGCCAAAGAGTTCGTGCAGTTGCCTCGCGACAGCAGGGGCTGTAGGCAGACGGGGATGGATCGTCCGACGAGGGTGCGCTCACACCGTCCCACAATGAGGGCGCGACGCGCGCGCGTCATCGCATCGCTCGCGTTGCTCGGCTGTCTCGCCGCAGGAGCGGTCGCTGCCGCGGCCGACGATGATCGCTCGACGGCCGAAGCGCTCCTCCGCGAGACCGAGGCTTCACCGAAGGCCGCCGTCGCGAAGGAGCTGATCGCGCGCTCGCGCGCCGCGCTGGAGCGCGCCACGCGCCTCCGTTCGGCGGGCGACGAAGCGCACGCTCGACTCGCGGATCGCGCGGCGCGCACGTGGGCGGAGGCCGCGCGCGACGTGACACGCGCCGCCGTGGTCGAGGAGAGCGCCGCGGCCGCCCGCCGAGCCGCCGCGGATGCGGGCACGATCGCCGATCGTGAACGCGCGCTCCTCGAAGAGGCCATCGCGCAGAGCGGACGCCTGCGCGCGCAGATCGAGGCGCTCGAGCGCGAGAGCAAGGAGCAGCCCGCACGCACGAGCACGGCCGCGAGCGCCGCGACGACCAAACCCGCGAAGGACCGCGCTCCCGCCCGCGGAAACGCGCCGAGCGCGGCGGACGGAGGCGTGCGATGAAAAGGTCGATCGCCATCGTGATGGCGTGCCTCGCGATCGGCTGCGGCGGCGCTGCGACGTCGACGGTCGCGAAGGTGAGCGAAGCCGAGCGTACGCGCGCGAGCCTCGAAGGCCGAGACGCGCAGACGCTCGCCCCGCAGGCGTTCGCGGAGGCAGAGCAGGCGCTGCGCGCAGCGAAGGAAGCGGAGCGCGCCGGAGATCACACGGCCGCCGAGCTCCACGCGGAGCGCGCCGTCGCCGCGTACCAGCGCGCGATCGCCGTCGCGCGGCTCGCCCGCGCCACCGAGGAGGAGGCCGCCGCGAAGGAGGCGCTCGCGCAGGCGCTCGAGCGCAGCGAGCGTTTCGCCGCCGCGCGCAAGGCCGCGGAGCGCGAGGCGGACGATCTGGAGAAGCAGCTCAAGGTCGCGCGCGAGGCGGAGCGTCCGGCCGCGAGCGCGCCGGCGGACCCCGATCGCGAGCGCGCACGCCTCGTGGCGGCCCGGGCGCTCGCCACGCAAGCCCGCCTCCTGTGCAGCGCTGCGCGACTCGTGTCGCCAGAGGCGCCCGGCCTGGCCGAGGCCGAGACGGCCGCGGCGGATCTGGAGAAGAAGCTCGAGGCGTCGCCCAGGCCCGCCCCGATCGACGCCGCCGGCCGCGCCCGCGCCGCATGCCTGACCGCGCTGACGAAGGCCCGGCGCACGAACACGGGCGCTCCCGATCAGGCCGACGCGCTCCTCGGCGAGCTCTCGCGTGCGTCCGCGGCGAAGGCGAAGGCCGGCACGGAGATGGTGCCGTCCCGCGACGAGCGCGGCGTCATCGTCACGCTGCGCTCGCTCTTCAACGGCGACACGCTCCTTCCCGAGGCGAAGACGACGCTCGAAGACCTCGGTCGCGTCGCCGCCGCCCACCCGACCTTCGGCGTCCAGGTCGTGATCCACACGGCGAAGCAGCCCACCGCCGCAGAGCTGGCTGCCGACAAGAAGCGCGGCGAAGCGATCGCGAAGGCCCTCGTCGAGGGCGGCGCCAACGCAGAGAAGACGAAGGTCGAGCTGGCAGGCGCCCGCGCGCCGGTGTTCGATCCCGCCGACGCGAAACGACGAAGCAAGAACGCCCGCGTCGAGATCGTCTTCGTGCACGGAGGCTGAGCCGAGAGAAGGCTCGAGGCTCCGGGCTCCAGGCTCCAGGCTCCAGGAGAGACACGCGCTCCGCGCGCGAACCGACACGAGTGCCCGCTCCGAGCAATCGCAGAGCGCGCGCTCGACGCGCGCGTCACACGCGACAGCGGCCTGGCGCTACCGAAGCAAGGGCGCGCGTGAAGCGTGCCGCCCACAGCGCGCGAGTGACGGTCACCGCCACGACGACCTGTCTCCCCTGGAGCCTGGAGCCTGGAGCCTGGAGCCTCCCGAAGGCCTCCGAGAACCTCGACCTGTCAGACGAGCTTGTACCCGAACCCGTACACCGTGAGGATGTGCGTCGGCTTGTCCGGGTGCTTCTCGATCTTCTTCCGGAGCTTCACGATGAAGTTGTCGACGGTGCGGTTCGTCGGCGACGCCTCGAGGCCCCAAATCTTCTGGAGGATCTCGTCACGGCTCACGGGCTGGCCTTGGCGCTCGACGAGCAGGCGCAAGAGCTCGACCTCGTAGTACGACAGCGCGTGCTCCTTGCCGAAGGCCTTCAGCGAGTGCGTCGCGAAGCTCACCTTGGCGTCGCCGATCTGGACCTCGTCCGGCACGGCGCTCGGGCGTGAGGCGCGGCGGAGGATGGCGCGCATGCGGGCGATGAGCTCGTTCACGCTGAACGGCTTCGTCACGTAGTCGTCGGCCCCGGCGTCGAGCCCGCGGATCTTGTCGGTCTCCTGCGAACGCGCCGTCAGCATGATGATCGGCACGAACGGGCTCACGCGCCGCAGCTCCTCGCAGACGGCGTAGCCGTTGATGTCGGGGAGCATGAGGTCGAGGATGATGGCGTCGGGCTTCTCCGAGCGTGCGAGGGCGACGCCGTCCTTGCCCTTCCCTGCCGAGATGACCGCGAAGCCTTCGAACTCAAAGGCGTCGCGGAGCCCCATCACGATGTGGGGCTCGTCCTCGATCACGAGGATGGTCTTCTTCGAGCTCGCCATGGCCGCTCGCGGACCACGGTACTACGAGACAAACGCGAGTGGCCAGCCCGCGGTCGGCGAGCTGGCCACCCGAGGATGCGGCAGTCGCGTCGAGGGTGCTACTTACTCCCTCGAGACGTCGCCTGCGGCCTCGCCCGCAGCGAACTGCTGGATGCACTGCAGGCTGAACCGCGCGCCCGAGAGCTCGGCGGTACCGGTCGAGAAGATGAGCGCCTGCGGGCACCGGCCGGCCGGGTTCCGCTTCGTGGCGGGATCGTTCTCGACGTAGCACCACACGAGGCTCGTGTTGTCCTTGCAGCTCTCGCCGCGCTCGACGCGCTGCTGCGGGAGCTCGCACACCGGAAGCTTCGAGAGGTCGAGGCCGCCCTCGCCGACGAAGCCCGACTCCTCGCGCTGCTGCTCGAGGAAGACGTCGAGGATCTCCTTCTTCGGCGGCTGGAGACCGTGACGCTCACACGTGTCGTCCGGATCGGAGAGCTGCGCGAGGACGAGGCACGGCACCCCCTCCTCGTTCGGGATGAGCTTCTGCGGCAGACACTGCGTGGTGAGCGCGTTCTTCAGGCGATCGATGATCGCCGCGACCGCGGGGCGGTAACCGTAGGTCGGCGCGTCCCTGTCCGTGAGCTGGATCGGGCAGAGCGAGGCGGCGATGCCCTGCTCGCCGAGGGCGCGGACGACCATGAACTCGCGGATCGTCGGGTACGCCTTCGCGCGGACCTGCACGTTGCCGTCTCCACAGAGCGGAGGATTGCGGTCCTCGTCCGGCCCGCAGTCACAGGAGGCGTCGTTCGCCTCGCACTCGCGGGGCTCCGGCAGCTCGAAGGTGCACGCGTACTGGAGGTCGTTGTTCGCGGTGTTCCACTCGCGGCCGTGGATGGGATCCGTTCCGTTGTCGCCGCGCGGCAGATCCGCGCCCGAGAGGCCCGGTCGCGGCGCGATCGACTGGATCATGTGCGGGTCGATGCCCTCGTAGTCGTAGTTGAGCGGATCACGCCCGAGGACCTTGATCCACTTCTCGTTGGTCATGCGGTTCGCCTCGGGGTTGTTCGGATCGTAGGCGATACCGCCCTTGCCGTCGGGGTAGAGGAGCTGGTTCGGGACGCCGCCGACGACCGCGAAGAAGATGAGGTCGGGCGTGCGCGTGCTGCGCGGCAAGGCGCAGAGCTCGTCGTCCGGCTGGCGCGGCAGCTTCGCCGCGAAGAGCGGGTTCGTGCACCTGGGCGTGCCCGAGTAGCTCGCGATCTCGCGCCGGTCGCCGGTCTGGCGGATCACGTGCTCGGTCGTGCGATCCGGCACCCTGTACTTCGTGAAGCCGTCGATGTACCGGCGGATCGGGTACTGCGGGTCGACGCCGAAGCGCTCCTTCATGCGGTGGAAGCGCACGTTGAGCGAGTCTTGATCGGGCGGGTAGTAGCCGTCGTAGCCCTGACCCGACTGCCCCTGCAAGCCGCTGGTGCGGCAGTTGGGGTCGCTCTTGATCTTCTGGCAGGAAGCCGTGCTCGGGTCGCACAGCTCCTGGAATCCGCAGGACGTGCAGTCCTCGCTCCCCGGATCCGACTCGCAAACCTTCGTCCCGCGCGGCGCGGTCGTGCCTTGGTTGGAGCCTCCGGTCCGGAAGACCTTCGAGCCGGGGAACTCACGGGCCATGAACGCCCAGCCCTGGCCGTTGATGGAGAGCGGGTCGACCGACGAGTCGTCCTCGTCCGTCAGCATGATGATCGCCACGAGCGAGTCCGGGCGGAGGAAGTCGGCGCGCTGCTGGAGGAGCTCGAGATCGACGCCTTCGCCGAGATCGGCCTGACCGTTCCCGTCGAGCTTGATCGTGTCCCAGGGGTCCGGCTGGATGAGGAAGCGGTAGACGCTCTCGAGCTGAGCCTCGAGACCGCAGCCGGTCTGGTCGACGGCGACCACCATCTCCCGGAAGGAGTTCTCGAGCTCCTCGTACGTCCTGACCGGGTTCGCCGGAGGCGGGTGGCGTTTGGTGTCCTCGTTCTCCTTCGATTGCGGGAACCAGGCGAGGAAGTTCGAGGGCTTCGCCGCCGCGGTGTTGGAGATGTTGATGAGGTGGGCGCGGTCGTTGTTGCGCGGCTCCTGCTCGTTGCAGACGTCGCCACCGAAGTTGCCGAGCGAGGACGAGATGATGCCGATGTGCATGTCCGTCACCGGCTTGAACTCCGGCTCGTAGCCCTCCGGACAGCCGAAGCGATCCTCCTTGCTCTTCGTGGGCTCGGCCGTCCTGTTCGGGTCCGGATGCGGATTGCCCTCGGCGTCCACGCAGCGCGGATAGAGGAGGCCCTTGAGCAGGTCGGGGACGGCGTCCGCGAGGATCGCCTGCTTGTCGCCCATCGACGCCGAGTTGTCGATCGCGAAGAGCAGGTCCACCTTGTCGACCGCCTGCTGCGAAACCGTCGACGTGAAGTTGACCTTCGTCGTCGGAGGTTGCTGCCCCACGGGGCGGGAGAGGCAAGCGGCAGCGGCGAGTCCGAGGGTCAGGGTCGTGGCGGTCCACGCCCCGGAGGCCGAGAGCACCTTGCCGAGCCGAGTCGTCCACTTCATCGGGAGAGCTCCTTCGCGAGTCACGGTGGTGGAGGGTCGGCCCTCCTCATGATTCCCCGTGACGAGTCCTTCATGGCGCCGGGGGCGATCTCGCCCGCGGATCCAGTGTAACGGTCAGGTTACCTATCGAAAGCGACCCGTGGGTGTCAACGACGGTACACCACGGTCGGAACGAGCCGATTCACGCCGCGTGCCGGACGGCACACGCCCGAATCCCTGGGAAATCGCGCTGTCGAGGTTTCCGAGGGACCAGCAACTTTGTTGGCGCCCGGCAGCCCCGTTGACACCGAGGCGCCCGAGAGGCCGGCGCCGACCGCGAAAGCTTCGACGATCGAGCACCTTCCGGCGGGCGCCATCACCCCTGTCGATGGCCGGCGCGCGCGGGCTCCGTCACCGGCGCGAGGGACCGGCAGGCTCCTTGGCACCTTGGCGCGGGTAGGCGGCGCGGAGCGCCTTGACGTGGCGCGCGGTGATTCCCGGGATCGCGAGGAGCGTCGCGTCGTCGGCGGCCTTGATCGCCTTGATGCTCCCGAGGTGGGTCAAGAGCTGCTGTTTCGCCTTCGGGCCGATGCCGGCGATGTCGTCGAGCGCCGAGCGCATCCGCTTCTTCTTTCCGAGCCGCTCGCGCGCGCGGTTCGAGAAGCGGTGCGCCTCGTCGCGAAGGCGCGCCAAGAAGAACATCGACGCCGAGTGGCTCTTGAGCGGGATCGGGTTCTTCTGCCCGGGCAGGTAGACGCGATCGACCAAGGTGTCGCCGAGCGCGTTCTCCTTCTCCTTCGCGAGCGCCACGATCGGCAGGTCGTGCAACCCGAGATCGCGCGCCGCCGCGAGCGCGACCGCGAGCTGCCCCCTGCCGCCGTCGACCACGAACAGATCGGGCAGATCCCACTCGCTCTCGGGCTCGTGCGTGAGGTCGTCGAGCGGCGTCGGAGGCTCCGAGCCGCGCGCATCCGACGACGGCGGCTCCCCGGCATCGGAAGAGCTCGGGGGCGTCGAGTCGCCGGCCTTCTTCTCTCCTTGTCGCTTGAGCCCGCGCCGGAAGCGCCGCGCGAGCACCTCGTACATGGCGCGGTAGTCGTCGCCCGCGAGCGGGACCGGCTCGTCGTCGAGATCGTGCTCGAGCGTCCCCTCGCCTCCGCCCGGCGTGGGCGAGCTCTTCGCCGGCCCGACGTCGCCGCGGACGTGGAACGTCCGGTAGCGCTTCTTGTCGAGCTCGCCGTCGAGCATGGCGACGACGGCGCCGACCGTGTCCTGCCCGCCGAGATGCGAGATGTCGCAGCACTCGATGCGCCGCGGGATCGTGGGCAGGCGCAGGCGCTCCTTGAGCTGCGTGAGCCGCTCGAGGATGTCGTCGGACGCGCGCCGCTTCTCCGCGAAGGCGTGGCTCGCGTTGTCGTTCGCGAGCCGGAGCAGATCGACGCGATGTCCTCGCTGCGGCTGGACGAGCACGACCTTGTGCCCCGCCCGCTCGCTCAGCCACTCCGCGATGCCGCTCGCCGCGTCGGGCAGCGCGGGCACGATGATCTCGTCGGGGATCGGCGGCGCGGCGGGATTCGCGGTCCGCCCGCGAGCGCCGCCCTCGAGCGGGGGCGTCCCTCGTCGCCCTTCGTCCACCACGTCCGCCGCGTCCGACAGCGCGTAGTGCTGCGTGAGGAAGCCGGCCACGACCTCCTCGTCCGGCAGCTCGGCGTTCTTGATCGAGAACGTGGCGACGTCGGCGAGCTTGCCCCGGCGCACGTGCAGGAGCGCGAGCTCGACGAGATCGCCCTCGCGGTGCAGGCCGAGCACGTCGCGGTCGACGTCGTCGACGCTCACGACGCGCTGCTCCTCGCGTACCTTCTCGATCGCCGCCAGCTGATCGCGATACACCGCCGCCAGCTCGAACCGCATCGCGCGGGCGGCGGCCTGCATGCGCGACTCGAGCTCCGACGACAGCTCGTCGTGGCGCCCGTCGAGGAACATCGCGACCGCGCGTACCTGCTCGTCGTACCAGCCGCGGTCGACGTCGAGCACGCAGGGCGCCGGGCAGCGCTTGATCTGATGCTGCAGGCACGGCCGCTTGCGGCTGCGCATCTCGCGGTCCGTGCACGTCCGGAGCTGGAAGTGCTTGTTGACGAGGTGGAGCGTCCGCCGCGCCGCCGTCGCGGAGTGGTACGGGCCGAAGTAGCGCGCCGTGTCGCCCGGCTGATAGCTGGGCCGCCGGACGACGTAGAGGCGCGGCCACTCCTCCTTCGCGTCGAGCCGGAGCGAGATGTAGTCCTTGTCGTCGCGGAGCTTGACGTTGTAGCGCGGCCGGTGCTCCTTGATGAGGTTGTTCTCGAGGATCGCCGCTTCCTTCTCCGTCGCGGTGACGATCGTGTCGACGTCCCCGATCGTCCGCTGGAGCAGAGGGATGAAGTAGCGGTTGTCGGTCGAGCCCTCCTGGAAGTAGCTCCGGACGCGGCTGCGCAGCGACTTGGCCTTCCCGACGTAGACGACCGTCCCCTTCCTGTCCTTGAACAGGTACACGCCCGGCGACTGCGGCAGAGCGTCGAGCTTTTCGGTGACGACCGCGGGAAGCACGCTGCGAATCTAGTACCCCAGGCCGAACCCGTGACAAGGGTCGGCCTCTCCGCGCCCGAGCCTGCAAGACTGCGCGCCCGCAGCTCGACCTGCGAGGCACGCGCATGCGGACGCGCGGCGGGGCGGTAACGGGAGCGGCGGTCGGCTGCACGCGAGCGTGATCCACGGCTCGCGCGCGAGCCACCTCCGGAGCCTCGAAAAAACGCGACGCGAAGACGTTCCGCGAGCGGCACGCGGCTTGTACCAGGGCGAGGCGTCCGGGCCGTGAGTCCCCCCACCCCTGAAACGGCTCGGACCCTCGTGTGGTCGAACGCAGCGCGCACTCGACCCACACGAGGGCGCCGGGCCCCCGCCGGCACCCATCCTCCCTCTCTTGTCTTCCTTGACTTCTCCTCCCTTCCTTCCCGGCGTCGTGTGAAGAGGCGAGATTCGTCCCGCATCGCTCACGTGAGGAAGACCGGAGGCGCTCCGTCGAAGACCTCGCGGCGAACCAGCTCGAACCAAGCGGTGCCCGCGATGCCCGGCGCCGTGTCGAGCTCGCTCGGGATCTCGACGGTGCTCGTCGGCAACGAGCCGTCCGCCGCGCGCAGCGTGTCGAGGCCGCGGAGCAGCGCGGCCGCCTCCGCGCGCTCACCCAGCCTCGCGAGGGCGAGCGCGACGCCGGCCGTCCCTTCCGGCCACACCGCGTTCGTGTCGCTCCACGCGAGCGTCTCGAGCTCGCCGCCGAGGTACTGGCGCAGCGCCCGGCTCTCGATCGCGAAGCCGTCGGCGTACGGGCGATGCCCTCGGACGCCACGCGCGGACGTCAGATAGCGCGAGGTCGCCTGCACGGCCGCCCGCGCGCGCTCGTCGTCGCCGAGGGCGTGCAGCGCGAGCGCGCCCCAGCTCGCGCAGTCGAGCGCGAGGGTGCGATCGACGCCCGATGCGTCCACCCCTCGCGCGAACTGCCCGATCTCCGGCAGCCACGCCCGATCGACGAGAGCGCGCGCGATGGCGAGCGCCGCCTCCTCGTAATCGGATCGCTCCGTCGTGCGCGCGAGCGCGCGCAGGAAGAAGAACGCGTCGATGTTGTGCTCGACGGAGGCCCAGGTGATCGGCGCGTCGACGAGGATCTCCCGCAGCTTCCCCGCCTTCGTCTCGTAGCGCAGCATGCTCCTGCCGCCGGTGACGAGACCGCTCCGCGGATCGCCGGCAGCGCTCGGGCGCGAGCGCAGCAAGAGGTTCGCGATCTCGTGCGCCATCTTCACGATCGGCACGCGGTGCGGCCCCTCGCGCGAAGAGCCGAGGTAGTCGGCCGCCGCGTAGCCCACCCACGCGAGCGCGCCGTTCCGCACGTACTGCGGCCCCTTCTCCCGACCGGCGCGCGCGATGGAGAACGGGAGCGCGCCGTCCTTCTCCTGGCGGGCCGCGAGGCCGCCGAGCACGCGCCCCGCCTCTTCGTGTCGTCCCGCGCGCACGAGGACGAGCGCCACGAGCGCGGCGTCGTAGATCGGGCTGCGGTCCGCGCGGTGCGGCGGAGACACGAACGCGTACTCGGCGCCGAGCTCCGGCCACGGGCGCACGCAGCTCAGGAGGAAATCGAGGCCGGACGCGTGGCCCGCGGGCGGGCTGGCGGAGCCCCCGCGCGCGCGGGGCGCGGGAGACGCGCACGCGGCGGTCGCGCAGGCGGCCGCGGTGGCGACGAGGAGCTCGCGTCGAGAGAGCCGGCGCATCACCCCACCATCCTCATCTGTGCGCGCCGCGCGCTCTCGCGGACGCGCTCGTCGGGATCCGACAGCAAGGCCGCCACGCGGGCGCGGACGTCTTCGTCGTCCACGGGCGCGAGCGCGTGCACCGCAGCCACGCGGACGTCGGGCGACGGATCGCGCAGGGCGAGCACGAGGCGAAGCGGCCAGCCCGGCGCGGCGAGCGCCGAGATGCCGGCGACGGCCGCGGCCCGCAGCGTCGGATCGGCGCTCGCGCCGAGCAGGCCCGCGAGTCGATCCGTGATGATCGCCGCGCGCGGATCGTCGCGCATCTCGTGGCGGGTATCGATCGCCGCCTTCGGCCAGTGCCGCGCGAACGCGGTGAGCGTCGAGGCCTCGCACGACTCGAGCATCGTCGCGAGGGCGCTCGCGCGCACGGCCGCGGCCACGTCGGTCGCGAGCGCTTCGAGCAGCGGCGCCGCCGCGTCCGGCGAAAAGGCGGCGAGCGCGCGCGCGAGGCGGACGCGCACGAGGACGGAAGGATCGCCGCGCAGCGCGGAGAGGCGCTCGAGGACGACCGCGGAGCGCGACGCAGCGAGCGCCTCGAGCGCAGTGACGCGTACGTCCTCGCTCGGATCGTCGAGGGCCCTGTCGACGATGCGTGTCGCGTCACGTCCGGCGATCACCGCGCACGCTCGCACCGCGGCGCGCCGCACGAGCGCGTCGCGCGAGAGCACGAGCTGCTCGAGGAGCGGGAGGGCCTCGCGGCTCCCGATGCGCTCGAGGACGCGGACGGCGGCGGCGAGCGCCTCCGGACGATCCTCGCCCATCATCCGATCGAGGAACCCGATCACGTCCGTACGATGGATGCTCGCGATCGCCTCTTCGACCGCGTCGTTCACCTCGGGCGTGCCGAGCCCGAGGCGCTTGTGCAGCGCGGCCGCGGCGGAGGCGTCGCGCGCCTCGCCGAGCGCTCGGACCGCCACGAGCGTGACGTCGACGCTCGGGTCCGCGATGGCTCGGACGAGCGCGCGCCTCGCGACGACGTCGTCCTGCACGCGCGCGAGCGCACGCGCCGCGCGCAAGCGCACGCGCTCGGCGGGATCGCCGCCGAGGACGTCGGCGAGCAGATCGATGCTCCTGTCGTGGCGCACGCGCGAGAGCGCCTCGACCGCGACGAGCCGCGCCTCGACGTCCTGGCTGGTGAGGAGCACGCGCTCGTACTGCGCCACGATCGCCGCCGAGTCGAGCACCTTGCCCTCCTCTGCGGGCGGCTCGAGCCCGAGCCGCGCGTGGAAGGCGGCGCGCACCGGCGCGTCCTCGCGCGCGACCGCGGCGAAGACGCGCTCGCGGAGCTCGGCGTCCGCGAGCGTCGCGAGCGCACGCTCCTGGGCCTCGTCACCCGGCACGAGCGCCCACGCGATGGCGGCGGCGACATCGTCGATCCTCCGCGTGCTCTCCGCCTTCGCGATCTGCGCCGCGGCCGAGGCCTCGCCGATGCGCGCGAGCGCGATCGCGGCGCGGTTCCGGACGAAGCCGTCGGGATCGGACAGCCGCCGCTCGAGCACCGCGCTCGCGCCGTCGCCGCTCGACGCGATCTTCCCGAGCGCGTTCACCACCGCGGCGCGCGTGCGAGCGTCGCGATCGTCGGCGGCGCGCCGGAGCGCGGACGATGCCTCCGGCACCGGGATCTTGCCGAGGGCGCCCGCCGCGCTGGCGCGGACGACGGGAGACTCGTCCTCGAGCAGCTGCGCGAGCGCAGGGACCGCGGCGGGGTCTCCCGACTTGCCGAGCGTCCACGCGATCCCGAGCCGGACGTCGAGCACGTCCGAGCGCGAGAGCGCGACGAGCCGGTCGAGCAGCTTGGGGCTCAGCAAGAGGCCCGTCTTTCCGTCGCCCGTCGCGCGGCTCTCGCCGCCTCGGTCCTGCGCGCAGCTCGCGAGCGCCTGCGCGATGCGGTCGCGCGCATCCGGAGGCGCGCCGGGCAGCGCGCGCACGAGGCCTTCGAACGCGGCCTCGGTGACGGCGCTGCCGAGCGCGGTCACCGCGACCATCCGCACCTCGAGCGACGGATCCGTGAGCCGCTCGACGACGGCATCGACGGCCTCCGTCCTGCCCGCGAGCGCAGCGACGGCGCGCGCGCGCACGCGCTCGCTGGGATCGCGCGAGGCCTCGAGGAGGAGCGGCAGCGCGCCGTCGCCTCCGACACGGACGGCCATCCCGACGACCTGCCACCGGACCGGCACGGTGCCCGTCGCGTATGCCTTCGCGATGAGGTCCCAGTGCTCCGCGATCGCCTCGTCCGGGTACTCCGCGAGCGCCGTCGCGGCGGCCTCGCGCACGACCTCCTCCGGATCGGACAGGGCGCGCGCGAGCACCGGCGGTCCGCCCTCGGGGCGGAGGCGCCCGATCGCCTCGCAGAGCGCCGCGCGGACGGGCCACGCCTCGTCGTCCATCGCCGCGACGAGGATCGGCCCGACGCGCGGATCCGCGAGCTCGCCGCAGGCCTGGGCCACCTGCGCGCGCACCTCGAACGATGCATGATGCAAGTACCCGACGATGCTGTCGACGATGCCCGCCGCGCCGAGCCGGAGCAGGTCACGGTAGGCCCGCTTGGCGACGGCCGGATCGCTCGACGCGAGCTCCTCGATGACGCGCGACAAGAACCCGACACGCTCGAGCGCGAGCGCCGCCCGGCGCCTCACCTCCGGGTTCACGTCGTGCAGCGCGCCCTCGAGGCCCTTCGTGTCGTGCACCTCGATGTGCTCGAACGCCTCGAGCGCGCGGAGCCTCGTCCCGTAGTCCGGATCCGCGAGAGCGGCGACGAGCACGTCCACCGCGCCGGCGCCCGCGATCGCCGACGCGGCGGCGGCCGCGTGCGCGCGGACCTGCGGGGCCGGATCGCGCAGGGTGGCTTGCACGATCGGGGCGAGGGCGCGCTTGTCGCGCAGCGCGCCGAGGGCCTCGGCGGCGGCGACGCGCAAGAGGTCGCTCCGGTCGTACAGGCGCGCCACCAGCGGATCGAGCGCGCGCGGATCGCCGATGCGCCCGAGCACGCGCGCCGCCCACACGCGGGCGGGCCCGCGCTCCGGATCGCCGAGCAGCTCGATGAGCGGCTCGACGGCGGCGGCGCCGAAGCGGACGAGCGCGTCCGCGACGCGCGGCGACGCGTGCTCGTCGACGACGTGCAGCGCCTCGACGAGGAGCGGCACCGCCTTCGCGTCGCGCAGCTTCGCGAGCGCCTCGGCCGCCGCGAGCTTCACGGAGCCCATGTCCTCGTGCGGATCGCGGATGGCCTCGACGAGGGCCGGCACGGCGGCCGGCATCGCGGCGAGCCCGAGGATCTCCGCGGCGTGCGCGCGCTCGCTCCACTTGCGCGCCTCGCGGACGCGACGCGTGAACGTCTCGAGGTAGCCGAGCTCCTCGAACAGGCGCACGCCGAGGGCGCGGACGCGCGCGTCGTCGCTCCGGAGCATCGTCTCGAGCGCGCGCTCGATCGTGCGCGCATCGAAGCGACGGAGCGTCCGCCGCACGACTTCCATCGGGAGCTCCTGCGCCGGCTCGAGCGAGCGGAGCGCCTCCTCCAGGCGCCGCGCCGCGATGCCCGCGGCGACGCGGAGCCACTTCTCGCGGACGAGCACCCACAGCGCCGGGACGAGCCCCAGCGCCGTCACGGCGACGATCAGGACGATCACCGCCGACGAGCTCTTCATGTCTTCGCGAGCAGGGCGCCGATGCGGTCCACGACGACGGCGGGATCGATCGGCTTGTTGAGGAACTCGTCGGCGCCGGCCTGTCGCGCCCAGAAGCGATCGGCGGGATCCGTCTTCGCCGTCAGGATGATGACGGGCAGCGCCCGATCGATCGCCTTGATCTCGCGACAGGTCTGGTAGCCGTTGAGCTCGGGCATCGTGACGTCGAGGACGACGAGGTCCGGCCGGTCGCGGCGGATCTGGTCGAGCGCGAGCTCTCCGTTGGTGGCGACGCTCACGCGGTACCCGAGCGCACGCAGGCGCATCTGGAGGAAGTCGAGCGCGCTCGGGTTGTCGTCGACGAGGAGGATGGAACGTGCGTCGGTCACGAGGCACCTCGCAGCCGCTCGAGGAACGCGTCGAGCTCGGCGGAGCTCGGCACGACGACGGCGAGCTCGCAAGCGGCGGCTGCGCTCGCGAACCGCGGATCGTCCGGGCGTACGACGTCGAGCTCGCCCGGCGACGACGAAGACAAGAGCCCGAGCAGCTCGCGGGCCTCGGCGCCGTCCTTCACGACGAGCAGGCGCGTCTGCCTGCGCCGGAGATCGCTCGGGATGCGCAGCACGAAGGCCGCTCCGCCGAGCGGGGCCGGCTCGACGTGCACGCTGCCGCCGTGCGCGATCGCGACCTCGCGCACGACCGAGAGGCCGATCCCGCGCCCGGCGATCGCGGCGTCCCGCTCGAGGCGGACGCCGCGCTCGAAGATCCGCTCGCGGTCCGCCTCGGGCACGCCGGGCCCGCTGTCGGCGACGACGATCTCCACGCCGCTCCGCGCCGAAGCGCCCTGCCCCGCCACGGGCGCCGAGCGCCGCGTCGAGACGTGGACGCGGCCGCCGGCCGGCGTGAACTTGAGCGCGTTCACGACGAGGTTCAACACGGACTGCTTGATCTGGACGGCGTCGCACCACGCGACCGCCGGCGCGCAAGCCGCCTCGAGGCTCACGCCCGACTCGCGGGCGGAGTCCGCGAGCAGCGCGACGATCTCGCGGGCGAGCGCGCCGACGTCGACCTGCGATCTCCGCACCGCCCTCCTCGGGGGCGCCGACCCGCGCGCGCCGCCGTCGGCGGCCCGCAGGCTGCCCGCCGCGTAGCGCTCGAGGAGCGCGGAGGCGTCGTTCGCGGCGGCGATCATCCGCTCGACGCTCTCTTTCGCGATCGGGCCGAGCTCACCGGCGAAGCCGTCGCGCAGGTTTCCGCCGAACCCGACGATGATCGCGAGCAGGGCGCGCATGTCGTGCGCGAGCACGGAGCGCGCGCGTACCGCTTCCTCGAGCCCGCCCGAGATCGACCGGAGCTGGTCTTCGAGCGCGGCGATGCGCGCGTCCTTCGCGCCGTCGCGCGAGCCGATCATCTCCTCGGCGGCCTGCACGATGGTCGCGTCGCTCGCGCCCGCGTCGACGATGGCGATCGGACCGGTCGCGACGAGACGCGCGGCGGTGTCGCCGTCGACCACGGCCAGGCGAGGCAGCGACCGCGTCTTCGGGTCGGCGCGCAGCTCCCCGAGGAAGGCGGCGGCGCGATCGCCCGGCATCGACCCGAGCACCACGAGGTCGTACGACGGGTCGCGCGCGGTCCAGAACTCTTCCGGATCGAGCTCGACGAGGGTCGCGCCCGCGCGAGCGAGCGCTTCGGTCCGGAGCGTCCCGACGACCGCGATGGTCGCGCCCGCGAGCGCCTTCACGCCGTCCCCGCCGCGAAGCCCTTGCGGGCGAACTTGTCCCAACCCTTCTTCCCCTTGAGGAAGTCGTAGAGCCCCTTGAGCTGCCACCCCACGAGGTACTGCCGGTAACCGAGGTTCGACAGGAAGCCCGCGACGAGGAGCACGAGGACGTCCGACAGCCGCCGGTACGAGAAGAGCGAGAGCCCCGTCGTGCGCGTCGGCACCGCGCGCTCGGATCGGATGCAGAGCAGGATCGCGAGCGAGCTCAACGCGAAGTTGAGCATCATCGCCAGCACGAGGAAGGCCACGAGCGCCCCGGGCGACAGGATGCCGAGCGCGCCGGTGAGGACGAGCACGAGGTACCCGAGGACCTCGATGAGCGGCGCGAGCGCCTCGTAGACGAGCTGGTACGGCAGCGAGAAGAGGCCGATCTGCCGGAAGCGCGGGCGGAACATGACGGCCCGGTGATGGACGAGGACCTCGAGCAGCCCCCGGTACCAGCGGCTCCGCTGCTTGCCGAGGTCCTTCATGTTCTCGGGGCACTCGGTCCACGCCGTCGGAAACGACAGCGTCGTGATCTTGCCCGGCAGCCCGCGGTCGAGGAGGTAGCGGTGCAGGCGGACCACGATCTCCATGTCCTCGCAGACCGTGTGCGCGCCCTCACCGCAGTACTCGATGCCGATGCGCGTCTTCATCCCCCTCGTCAGAAAGCCGCCGATCGCGAGGACGAGGTCGCGCCGGAGCAGGGCGAAGACGCCCGAGAGGATGAGCAGCGAGTTCATCGCCGCGAGCGCCACGCGGCCCTGCGCGAACGAGCGCATGTACTCGACGATCTGGAAGCGAGCGAGCCAGCTCTCGGGCAGACGCATCTCGACGACGCGACCGTTCTCGACGAGCGATCCGTTCGAGATGCCGACCTGCGTGCCGACCGCGACGATCTTCCCCGGCTCCTCGGCGATCGGCTGGGCGGCGAGCAGGAGGGCGTCGGGCGTGAGCAGGCTGTCCGCGTCCATGCTCGTCACGAAGTCGCCCTGCGAGGCGTTGATGCACGCGTTGAGCGCGTCGGCCTTGCCGCCGTTCTCCTTGTCGATGAGAAGGAGACGCTTGAGCCCCGGCGGCAGCGGCATGCGCGACTCGTAGAAGGCACGGATCTTCGCGCACGCGAGGTGCTGCTCGTACTCGATCTCCGTCCGCACGAAGTGGAACGCGCGGCGGAGCACCTCCACCGTCCTGTCCTTGGAGCCGTCGTTGCAGATGACGATCTCGAACGACGGATAGCGCAGCCGAAGGAGCGAGCGGACGCTCTCTACGATGGTGACCTCTTCGTTGTATGCGGGGACGAGCAGCGTGATATGAGGCAAGAAGTGGCTCGACTCCAGGTCGAGCGCCGGCTCGAGCTGCTCCCTCCGAAGGGCCGCGCCGATCCGGAAGTGGCTGACGACGACGAACCCCAGGTTGATGGCGAAGTACGACGCCATGTAGACCACGATGCAGGTGTCGAGCATCGAAAGCAGCGCTTCGAGGACACGCATCGGAGGTTCCCAGTTTAGGGGGCGGCGCGTCGATGCTCTAGGCCCATCGCGCATCGTTTCGGCGCTATGCACGGCTTTCGCGGCCCTCGGGATTGGCCTCTTCGCCGTGGCGGCGGAGGCCGCCGTCTGCGCCGCGGCGAAGAACGTGCCGACGGAAGGCACGCGCGAGGCCCTCTTGGCACGAGCACGCAGCCACGTCGCGGACGACGAGCGCGCAGAGGCCCGCGCCATCTACCTCGCGCTCCTCGCCCGCGATCCCTCGGACGACGAGGTCCGCGGACGGCTCGCGCGGCTCGACGCCTGGGACGGCTGCTACGACCTCGCCGAACGCGGCTACCGGCAAGTGCTCGCCCACTACCCGGAGGACGCCGAGGTCCGGGCGGGCCTCGTGGACGTCCTCCTCTGGACACGCCGCTGGGACGAGGCCGAAGCGGAGCTCGAGGAAGGCCTGAAGCGATCGCCCGGCTCGGCGGATCTCATCGTTCGGCGCGCGAAGCTCGCGCACTGGCGTGGCGACGAGGAGCGCGCCGCCGCCGACGCCGCGCTCGCGAGGCGCCTCGCACCGCTGGACCTCACCGTGCAGAGCCTGCGCGACGAGGTGTTCCTCGGCGAGGCGCGCATCGCCGGGCGGGCACAGATCTTTCCCTCGGGCTGGGACGACATCTACACGACCGAGGCCGAGATCTCGCAGCGGTACAGGAGGCTGCGCTTCTTCCTCGGTCACCAGTCCGTCACGCGCACCGGGGCGTTCGCGGACGTGACGACGATCGACGTCCGGCGAACGGTGGGCGTGTACTACCACGCGCCGTTCGGCGGCTGGGTCGGCGCCTCGGTCGGCGTCGCCACCCCGGGCGCCGCGCTGCCCGTCGTCGCGGTCACGCTCTCGGCGCTCACCCCTGTCGGCACGGCGCTCACCCTCCTCACGAACGCGTCCGTCTGGCAGTACGAGAACGACAAGACGGTCTTCACCGTCGTGCCGTCGCTCGGCTGGGCCGTCTTCCCCACCCTCGAGATCGGTGCGCGCTGGTGGGTGTCGAACGTCGTCGCGCGCGCGCCGGGGCAGACGAGCGTGAGCGAGACGGTCCACTCGCTCGGCCTCCGCGCCGTCTACCGCCCGGAGCCGACCTGGCAAGCAGGCGCCGAGTACACCTACGGCGTCCAGCTCGATCAGAACCCGACGTTCACACAGCTCCTCGAGCTCCGGAGCCACGTCGTGACGGTGTATGCGCGCCGGATGTTCGCCCGGGAGCTAGGGGTGCAACCGGTCTTCGCCCTCGAGCGCCGCGAGAGCACGACGAGCGGCGTGGTCGTCGTCGTCCCGCTCGTCGAGCTGGCGCTCCTCACGCGCTGGTGAACGCGCTGACGACCGGTAGCCTACGCTCGCCCTACTCGTGATGGGCGACCGCACTCTCCGACGAAAGTGATGGGAACGTGAATTTCCGTAGGAGCCGCGCTGGAGGTTTTGGCTAATATCGTCAATCACGCATGCTCAGGGCTCCCGCGCGGCGCAGCGCGCCGCTGGCTGGCTTGCTTGCCGTATTCGTCGCCGCCTACGCCACCACGTCCTGTATCTCCACGCCCTCCCGCGAGCGCGTCAGCGTCAGGACCTCGAACCTCAGCTCCGCGAAGCCGGGCGACGGCATCGCGCGCAGATACGAGCTGCAGCTCCGCACACGCACCGCCCAGGTCGTGGAGACCGGGATGGGCCTGTCGATCGTCGGGCTCGTCGAGTCGCCCGTCGTCGACGGCATCGTGCTCCAGGCGACGGACGTCGTCTGGGAGGGGAACTACGTCTTCGCGAGCTACAACGTGCGCGGCGACCGCTTCCTCGGCGCGCTCCAGGTCATCGACGCATCGAACCCTCGCGATCCGAAGGTCGTCGCCGAGGCGATCTACCCCGGGACCGACATCGCCAAGATCCACGTCTCCGGGTCTCGCATCTACGCCGCCGGCGCCGACGAGAAGGAGGGCGGCACGCTCGAGACGTTCGAGCTGACGAACGGGGTCTTCCAGTATCGCGGCTACGAGAAGGTCGGCAGCTACGCCGCGACCTACCTCGATCTGAAGGACCACGACCTCTGGGTGAGCTACGGCGACGTCGGCGGCGGCCTCGCGCGCTTCGACGTGCGTGACGTCCGCCCCGTCCTCAAAGAGACGATCCCGATGCCCGACGCGCGCTGGGTCGCCGCCGCGCCCGGTCACGGCGTCTTCGCGCTCGCCGGGTCTCCGGGGCGGGTCGTGCGCGTCGGCTCGGGCGACGCGCCGACGCCGATCGAGGGAGCATCGGTGGGCGCTCCGACGTGGGCGACGATCGACCAGGAGATGCTCTACCTCTCGTCCGACGACGCGGGCGTCCTCGTGTACGACCTGCGCACGCTCACGAAGGTCGGGCAGCTGGCGACGACGGGCAACGCGAACGGCTCGGCGATCGCCCCCGACGCGCGCCTCGCCTTTTTGGCCAACGGCCAGGAGGGCCTCGTCGTGGCCGACGTCCTCGACCCGTACGACCCGCGCAAGCTCGCGTCGATCGACGTCCTCGACGACAACGGCAGCGCGAACGCGGTCGCCCTCTCGGGCGGCTACATCGCGCTCGCCGACGGCCTCGGGGGCGTGAAGCTGCTCGCCTACGAGCGGCCCCCGGTCGCGCCCGCCGACTGCGACGGCGACGGCATCCCCGACGACGAAGATCCGGACGACGACGACGACGGCGTCCTCGACGAAGACGACGCCGACCGCTGCAACCCCGACGTCGTCTGCCCGCCCGGCTTCATCGACTACAAGGCACGGTTCGTCGGCGACTTCTACAACCTGCCGTGCGATCACCCGGACGTCGAGGGTCCGATCACCGGCGTGGTCACCGGGACGAAGCCTTCGGACTTCGACTGGTTCGATCCGAAGTACTACGTCTTTTCGCTCGAGCGTGACTCGCTCGTCATCAAGTACTCGGAGAAGTACTTCCCGGTGGACACGGGCCTCTGCGGCGACCCGTACTACTTCGCCGCGCACTGGTACACCACGGCGGTGGCCACCGAGAGCGGCAAGTACCGCTTCGAGCTCGGCTCCGACGACGACGGATGGCTCTTCGTCGACGGCAAGCTCGTGCTCGACCTCGGCGGCATCCACGCGATCGCCCGCTCGAGCGTCGAGCTCGAGCTGACGGCGGGCCCGCATCGCTTCGACATCTGGTTCGCGGAGCGCCACGTGGTGGAGAGCGGCCTCGAGTTCGAGCCGGTCGGCTTCCCGTCGAAGAAGGCCCAGCTCCGGTTCGAGCACCACAAGTGCCTGGACCCGAACGGGGACGAGGACGGCGACGGGATTCCGAACAAGGACGACGTCGCGCCGCTGTTGCGGCCGTGACGTCAGACCTCAGACCTCAGTCCTCAGCGGGTCCGGGCTGGCGCTCACGCCGCTTCGATCAGCTCGAGCGGGGCGAGAAGGGCTGCCGCTCGGGCGACGCCGGTCGAGCGCGGATTTCGTCGTGCCGCGTCGAGCGCCGAAGCGCATGCGAAGTAGAGCTCGACGAGGTGGCGCGTCGACTCCGACGTGACGTCGATCTCGCCGATGCAAAGCACGATCCTGCCGAGCGCCGACCCGATGGCTTCCGACCGTGCAGACATGTCGCCTCGGGACTGAGCCTCGAGGGCACGTCGGACGTCGTTCGCGATGGCCGTGTGTGCTGGGTGAGCTGCCATGCAGTTAGCAAACGGCCGCTTTTTGCACGGATTAAGGGAGCTTCCGAGAGTCAGTCTCGGTCCGCCCGATGGCGGCAGCTCGAGAGGACTGCGAAGCCTGTGACAAGGGCGGACGGCAAGCGAGGACGACCCGCCGACGACTGAGGACTGAGGACTGAGGACTGCCGACGAGGCTCGCCCGCACGCCCGATCCTGGCTAGAACGGCACCGATGTCCTCCTCCGGCATCACGGCGCTGCTCGGCCCGACGAACACGGGCAAGACGCATCGCGCGATCGAGCGGATGCTGGAGCACGGCTCGGGCATGATCGGGCTGCCGCTGCGCTTGCTCGCGCGCGAGGTCTACGACCGGATCACCGCGCGTGTGGGCGAGGCGCGCGTCGCGCTCGTGACCGGAGAGGAGCAGCGCGTCCCACGGAACCCGAGCTACTGGGTGGCGACGGTCGAGGCGATGCCGGTCGAGCGCGAAGTCGACTTCCTCGCCGTGGACGAGGTCCAGCTCGCGGCGCATCCGCAGCGAGGGCACGTGTTCACGTCGCGGCTCTTGTCGGCGCGCGGACGCCTCGAGACGTGGCTGCTCGGCGCGGAGACGATGCGCGGAGCGATCCGCGAGCTCGTCCCGACGGCACGCCACGTCGAGCATCCGCGCCTCTCGCGGCTCTCGTACGTGGGCGCGACGCCTCTCTCTCGGCTGCCTCCGCGGAGCGCGACGGTCGCCTTCTCGATGACGCACGTCTACGAGCTCGCCGAGCGGCTCCGCAACCAGCGCGGCGGCGCCGCCGTCGTCCTGGGGGCGCTCTCCCCGCGCACTCGGAACGCGCAGGTCGCGATGTTCCAGGCCGGAGAGGTCGACTACCTCGTCGCGACCGACGCCATCGGGATGGGGCTCAACCTCGACGTCGAGCACGTCGCGTTCGCGTCGACGCGCAAGTTCGACGGGCGCGACGTGCGCGACCTCGACGACGCCGAGCTCGGACAGATCGCCGGCCGCGCGGGCCGGTGGATCCACGACGGGACCTTCGGGACGCTCGCCCCGCTCGAGCTTCCCCTCTCGACGGCGAACGCGATCGAGTCGCATTCGTTCCCGCCCGTCCGGCGCGTGCAATGGCGCTCGGACGACCTCGACTTTTCCTCGGTCGATGCGCTGCGCGCCTCGCTGGCCGAGCCGCCGCGGCGGTCGATCCTCCGCCACGCGGCCGGCGCCGAGGACGCCGCGTGCCTCGCGATGCTCGCGACGCGCGCGAGCGTCGTGTCGCGCGCGACGCGTCCCGACACCGTGCGCCTCCTCTGGGACGTCTGCACGGTGCCCGATTTCCGGAAGCTGATGCTCGAGGTCCACGTCGACCTCCTCGAGCAGCTCTTCGTCGAGCTCGTCGATCGCGGCCGGCTGCGCGACGCGTGGATCGAGCGCCACGTCCGCGAGCTCGAGATCGGTCACGGGAGCGAGCGCGTCGACGGGCCCGAGGACGTCGAGGAGCTCGTCGCGCGCGTCACGGCCGTCCGCACGTGGACGTACGTGTCGAACCGCGAGCCGTGGCTCGAGTCGCCCGCCGAGTGGCAGGAGCGGACGCGCGACCTCGAGGATCGCCTGAGCGACGCCCTCCACGAGCGCCTCGTCCGGCGCTTCGTCGACGCGAAGAAGCCGAGCCGCGCGCGCACGCGAGGCCCCTCGCCGACGGCGCGGACGCGCGCGCACGCCGGCGACGCCGATCTCGCGGCGCCGCTCTCGACCGATCCGAAGCATCCGTTCGCCAAGCTCGTCGCGCTGCGCGCCGAGCTCGCGCCCGGCCCTCGCAACGCCGCGCCCGCACGCGCCGGCTCGCCGGCGTGGGTCGAGGAGGTGATCGAGGCGGGGCACGACGCGTTCGAGATCGACGCGACGGGGCGCATCGCGTACGGAGATCGCGCGCTCGGGTGGATCGTACGCGGCGGATCGATCGCGCTGCCGGACGTGCGCCTGCTCGACACGGACGACCTCGGCGCCGGCGCGAGGAGCCGGGTGCAGCGGCGCCTCCTCGCGTTCGCACGCGACACGGTCGCGGATCTGCTGGGCGGCATCGGCGCGCTCGCGACGCAGAAGGCCCCTGCCCCGTTGCGCGGCTTCGTCCATCGGCTGGAGCAGGGGCTCGGCACCGCTCTCCATCGCGACCTCGAGGACGTCCTCGCCGTGCTCGACCCGTCCGATCGCGCTGCGCTCGAGGCGGCGGGCGTCCGCTTCGGCGCGGGCGTCGTGTACCTGCCGCGAGGGCTCGCGCCGAACGCGATCACGAAGCGCGTCGCCCTCGCCTCCGCGTGGTTCCGCGCCGGCCGCGCGCTGCGTGCGCCGGCGCCGGGAGCCGTCTCCTTCACGCCGAGCCGCGGGATCGACCGCCACGCGTACACGGCGATCGGCTTCCCGGTGGCCGGGCCGCGCGCCGTCCGCGCCGACGTCCTCGATCGCGTGATCGGGCGCATGCGCGAGGGAGGCGACGAGCGTCCGGACGAAGGGACGCTCGCGAGCTGGATCGGCGCCTCGACGAGCGAGCTCAAGAAGGTCCTCGGCGCCGTCGCGGCGCGCTGAGCGGTCGTCAGTCCACGATGTCGACCGGCGTGCCGTCGCGCACCAGGCGCGCGATCTCGACGATCTCGTCCTCGTTCACGGCGATGCAGCCCGCCGTCCAATCGTGCGCCTTGAGCGCCGACTTCTCCGGCTCCCGGAGCGACACGGGCGGGCCGTGGATGCCGATGTCGCCGCCGATCCTCGCGTCGCCCGGCAGCTCGCCGCTCTCTTTGAGCGCGACGAAGCGCTTCTTGTCCTCGGCGTTCGGGTAATCGAGCCGGAGGAAGATCTTGTACTGCGAAGGCGAGCGCATCGTGACGTGGTAGCGACCGACGGGCGTCACCATGTCGCCCTCGCGCTTCTTCGGCCCCGGGCCGCCGGGGCCGATCGCGACCTTGTAGGAGGCGACGACCTCCTCTTCTCCTCCCGGTCCGGTCGACGCGAGCAGGAGCATCGTGTGCTCCTCCTTCTTCACGAGCACGCGCGTGACGCGCTTCTCTTGGCCGGCGTTCGCGACCGGCGGCGAACCGCCGAGGACGAGCGTTGCGAGCAACAGGGCGAGCGGCAGCGGACGTAGCGATCCGATCATGGTCACCACGTCCGTCGGCGAACGGGCGCGCTCTGTGACACCGTCACCCGTTCGGGCGACGGCCGCCTGCAGGTTCAGGGCGTGATGGCCTGCGTCCGGAAGCGGAGCGTCCGGTCGGCGTTGCCGATCTGCCGGACGAAGAGGCCGACGAAGGAGCCGAAGAGCGCGTCGCCGGGACCGATGCCCGTCGAGCCGGCGGGGCGGGAGACCCACTGCCTCATCTGCGCGAGCATCTGCGGGCTGATCGGGTTCACTTCGACGATGACGCCCAAGAAGTGCGGCTTGCCCTTCGTGAGGAGGCTACGGTCGACGACGGGGAGATCGCGCGCCTCGGCGCACTGTCGGAGCACGCCCTCGAGGTTGAGCGCGGCCGAGTCGCGCTCACCGCCCACGCTCGTGATCTTCAAGCGGTAGACCTCGTCCCAGAGGTCATAGACCACACGACACGTACGCACCGCGAGGGCCACCGGATCCTGCTCGCCCTCCCGCAACACGTAGGCGCGCATGGCGATGACGGTCGGCAGCCCGCTCGAGAGCTTGTCCGCGAGCGCCTTGTCGACGATGTCACGATACGAAAAGCTCGCGCGAAGGAGCGTCTGGCCGGTCTTCTCGTTCTTGTCCCACGCGAAGTTCGCCTGGCGACGCGGCAGCTCCTCCTGCTTCGGCGGATCGTCGGCGCGCGCCACGCCCGGTGGAGCGATCACCGAGAGGGCCGCGACCGCGGCGAGTCTCGCGAACAGACGCCTCGGCCTCACTGCGCCTCCGATCGGATGGGGACGAAGCCGAGGAAGTTTCCGATCCCGAGCGCGAGCCCGCCCGCCGCGGTGTCCGCGCGGAGACCGACGTTGAACGTGAGGTCGACCGGAGCGGTCTGCAAGCCCGAGTACCCTCGCGCCCGCCGCTCGAAATCTCTGCCGTTCGCCACCGCGTAGAGACCTACCGATGCGAACAGGTCGACGCCGTAGATGCTCTGCGTGCCGCGGTAGACCGGAACGCGGTACTCCGCGTTCACCCGCGCCGCATAGTCGCCGTAGCGAACCTCCGCGATCGCCGTGTTGAAGAAGTTCGGGGCGGCGCGGCGGTCGAACGCCAGATCGAGCGCGCGGTGCGGCCGGAGATCCGTGTAGTCCCCGACGTAGAACTTCTCGAAGAGCGGGGCGTCGCCGAACACGCTGCCGAAGATCCCTTCGAGCCGTAAGACGTGATCCCACGGCAGGGGTATCCAACGGGACCCCCTGAGGACGAGCTTGCCGTAGGGGTAGTCGCTGCCGAGCGGTGTGAGGGATGCCTCCGCGACGGTGAGGACGTGCCATCCGCGCGTGGGAAGAAACGGCTGGTCGCGCGTGTCGTGGACGAGGGTCACGCTCACCGTCGAGAGCACGCTCGATCCCTTCGGGAGGTCGAAATCGATCGGCTCGATGTCGAGCCCGCGCCTGTGGCTCGCCGCGAGCGGCAGGTCGGCGTCGATCTTCTCGAGCCGGTAGTCGAAGAAGAGGCGGTTCGAGACGCTCCAGACCTCGTGCCCGACGCCGACGCGCCCGCCGAACCGGCGATACGAGACGACCGCGAAGTCCTGCGCGGGCTCGTCGGGATCGTCGACGAGCGCGTTTCGGTTCCCGAAGAAGTCGCGCGCGTTGTTGTAGAGGAGCTGCGCCTCCGCAGACCACGACGACTTGAGGAAGCTCTGGTCGCTGAGTCGCGTGCGGAGGGCGAGCTGTCGATCCGCGAGCGCGATCGCGCCGCCGAGCGCCACACCGGTGCCCGCGAGGTTCTGCTCGGACACGTCGATGCCCCCGAAGGCCGTGAGCGGACGCGCGCGTCCGTCCGGCTCCGCGTCCGCGGACAGGCCGAGCCACAGATCGTTGACGATGATCGTGTTCCGCTCCACGACGTCGATGACGAGCACGACGTGACCGCGCTGCGTCCCGCGACGCAGCGAGAGCTGCACGTCGCGGAAGAAACCCGTGCCCAGGAGCCGGAACCTCGTGAGCATGAGCTCCTTGTCGTCGACGTCGAGCACCTGACCGCGCTGGAACGGGACGAAGCGCAGGATGACGCGCGCGAGCGTCGTCGTGTTGCCGCGCACCTCGATGCCCTCGAGCACGTAGCGGAGGCCGCCCGGAGAAGGCTGCGGCTCGCGCGGAGGCGGAAGCGCCTCCGTCTCCGCGCCGTCGGTCACGGGCGTCCCGACCGTGACGGGAGGAGGAGGCGGCGGCGGTCCCTCCGGCGTGTGGACCGGCGACGGCTCCTCCTCGTCGGGAGGATCGAACCCCCACGTCTTCAGCGGCGCGGCGGCCGCCACGCGGGGCCAGCCGAGCGCGACGGCGGCGAGGATGGGGATCGCCCATCGCCTCCTCGCTCGCGTCGCGTGCACGGCTTCGAGCATGACCGTCGTCCGATCGTGATCGTTCGGAGGCTCGGCGGGTCAGGGCTTTGCGTCCGGCTGGGCGTCCGGGTGAGCGGCCTTGACGAACGGCAGGTCGCGCGTCGCCTCGTCGACGCGGAGGATCGTGGGGTACGGCGAGAGGTCGACCCCGAAACGACGCGCGCCGTAGAGCTGCGGGATGAGGAGCACGTCGGCCGCCGTGAACGTGTCGCCGTAGGCGTACGGGCCCTTCGATCCCGTCTCCTCGGCGAAGCGCGTGGCGAGGGCCTCCCACGCGGCGAGGCCGCGCGTCATGAAGTGGCGGATCCACTCGAGGCGGCGCTCCTTGTCCTCGCCGACCCGGTCGAGGACGCTCAGGTTCTGGAGCGGTTGGATGCCCGCGTTGATGATCTGCACGAGCGCCCGCACGCGCGCCCGATCCTCCGGCTTCTTCGGGAAGAGCGGCGGATCGGGGTAGAGCTCCTCGAGCAGCTCGAGGATCGCCGTCGACTCGACGAATTTGACGCCGTCGACGACGAGGCACGGCAGGTACCCCATCGGGTTCACCTGCTTGTACTCGTCGCGCCGCTGCTCGCCTTCGAGCAGGTTCACGAAGACCGGCTCGTACGAGAGCCCCTTGTAGCCGAGCGCGATCCGGACGCGATGCGAAGCGGAGGAGCGCCAGTACGTGTAGAGAGTGAGCTTGGCCATGAGCGGCCCGCAGCTTACTTCATTCGGCGATCCCGGGCCCCACGAGAGAACGACGCCGCCCCGCCAGGCCCCCAGGCGCGGAAGCGGCGGCGGGGGTGAGGCCGTCAGCACGAATGACAACGCGGAGCCGACGCGCTATTGAGCGCGCATGACGCAGGCCGCGCGGCCGAACTTCGACTACGGACGCATCCCCGTCGGTTACTACGACCAGATGCTGCGCCAGGGTAAGAGCGGCGTACGCCGCCTCTGGCACACGCTGAAGTTCGAGCGCGTGCTCGACTACCTGCCCGAGAGCGACGGCGGCTCTCTTCTCGACATCGGCTGCTTCGCCGGCTCGTTCCTGTCGATGGTGCCGCGCCACCGGTTCGAGCGGCAGCTCGGGGTCGACATCCTCCCCGAGCAGATCGCCTACGCGACGCACCACTACGGCACGCCCTTCCGCTCGTTCAAGGTCGTGCCGAGCATCAGCGACTTCGGCGACCTCGGCGATCCGTTCGACGCGGTCACCCTCATCGAGGTCATCGAGCACCTGCGTCACGACGAGATCGTGGGACTCTTCGAGCAGCTCGAGCGCGTGATCGTCCCGGGCGGCATCTTGGTGGTCACCACGCCGAACTACACGAGCTGCTGGCCGGTGCTCGAGGCGCTCCTGAACCGCTTCGGAGACGTGAGCTACGAGGAGCAGCACATCACGCGCTTCAACTACTTCTCGTTCGAGCGAACGCTGTCGTCGATCTGGCCTCCGCTGCTCCACCGCTACGACGTGGAGATGAAGACGACGACGCACCTCTTGAGCCCGTTCCTCGCCGCGGCCTCGTACGAAATCGCCCGAGGCCTCGCGCGAGCGATCCCGCACGGCAGCTGGGCGTCGCCGTTCGGCAACCTGATTCTCGCCGTCCTCCGGCGGAAGCGAACCGATGGAAAGGCAGGGTAGCGCCTCGTGCTCCGTCGCGAGCACGGACGCGTCCGCCGTGCTCTTCCGGTGCCGTCGTTGAGGTTCGTCGATGCAGCTCGCCCGTCGCGACTGGCTCTACACGTGCCTCCTGCTCGGGCTCGGGTGCGCCGCGTACGCGCTCTTCGTCGTCCAGGACTTCTCGGGCCCGCTCGTCGGTGGCGAGGACTACGACGGCGCCTTCCGCGGTGACGCGAACTACTTCGAGTTCCTCGGCTACTACGTCCGCGACCACTGGCGCTTCGGCCTGTCGCCGATCTCGTTCTTCACCACCGACGTCGCGTACCCGCACGGCACGCACATCGGCCTCTTGTCGTGGTGCGCGGAGCGCGACCTGTTCCACGCGGCGATGCTCCGGCTGTTCGGGCCGGGGCCGTGGCTCCAGACCTACGTGACGCTCGGCGCCGCCGCGGGCGCCGTGGGCGTGACGGCGATCCTGAAGAAGGACTTCGGTCTCTTCCGCGGGGCGCTGGTCGGCTTCGCCGCCTCGTACATGTCCTTCTACGCCTGGTACAAGTACCCGTACCACATCAACATGGTCGCCCTGCATTGGGTGACCATGAGCATCGCGGCCGACGCGGTCACGATGCGTCGGGTGGTCGCCGGAGAGCGCCTGAGCGTCCCGTTCCTCCTGCTCCGCGCCGCGCTCCTCGTCCTCTCGCTCGGCCTCGACCTCGGGTACGTCGCCGGTCACGCGCTCACGTCGTTCACGGTGACCTTCTACTGCATCTGGTCGGAGCTCGGCCGGCGCGACAAGCGGCTCCTCGGACGCCTGGCGCTCGTTCTGCCCGACAAACCTCTCGAGCAGATCCGCGCGCGGAAGGGCGCGATCGCCTTCGCGGGCGCGCTCCTCGCCGTGGGCGTGCTCCTCTATCTGCCGTTCGTCGCGGCCGTCGTGAAGGACACGCGGACGTATCCGATGACGGACGCCGGCGGGAACTTCTGGGCGAGCCAGTTCCACGCCCTCTTCCCGTACCTGCCGGGACTCCACCCGAGCTCGGAGGTCGTCCGCACGCTCTTCGGAAAGGACGAGGGCATCGGCGAGTACACGCCGGGCTACACGCTCTTGATCGCGGCGGGCGTCGGCGTGTGGCTCGCGCGCAAGCGCGACATGTCGGCGGTGATCAAGCCGCTCCTCATCACCGCCATCCTCGTCTTCGCGTTCCACCCGCGCTGGTGCAAGACGCTCCAGATCTTCCCGTGGTTCGCGTACCACCGCGTGGCCGGCCGCGGGACGGTGGTGCTGCCCGTGCTCCTGGCGCTCATGGCGGTCCACGCCGACGCGTGGCCGCGGCTCGCCAAGCGCATCGTCGGCGTCCTCGGCGTCGCGGAGTTCCTCACCGCGGTCTTCCTCGTGAACGAGTACCGCCCGACGAAGCTCGAGCCGCGCCACATGGCGTACTTCCAGACCGTCAAGTCCACGCCGGGCGCCGGGCTCCTCGAGTGGCCGTTCTGCATCGCGAGCGCGAACGTCGTCATCACGCGCGAGCTCTGCCCGTATTACGAACGCATCGCGACGGCCTACGCGTACCGGCGCTTCCACGAGAAATCGACGGTCAGCGTCTACCTCTCCCGCGTGCACAAGCTGCAGTTCAAGAGCTGGCTCGACGACGGATGGGAGGGCATGTTCATGCCCGACGATCCGACGCGCGAGCACCCGAAGCGCGAGAGCCGCTGTTTCGACGACGAGCAGTGGGCGCGCTTCGACGCGCTCTTCCGGGGACACGACTTCGCGGGCATCCAGCTCTACACCGCGCTGTTGCCCGACGAGTGCGTGAAGCGCTTCCACGAGCGCTACGGCGAACCGCTCGCGGTGGAGACGCTGCCGCGCGTCGGCCGGGTCGAGTTCATCCCGCGCCGTCCGTGACCAGCCATGCTCCGCCGCCTGTTGGAACGCGCGCTCGCGCCGCTCCGGGCCCTCGACACGAAGGAGCGGCTCGTCCTGTTCGGGGTCGCGATCCTGCACGGCACGGCCATCACGTGGGGCTTGCCGGCGCTCGACGGCTGGGACGTCGACGGCATCGCGCCGCGGGACTTCCTCCCCGGCGTCATCGAGACCTTCACGCCCGGGCACTACTTCACCTACCCGCCGTTCCACCTCCTGCTCCTTTCGCTGCTCACGCTCCCGGTCTCGCTCGTCGCGCTCGCGCGAGCGCCGTCGCTCGCGCCGCCCGACGTGACCGCGGCGTTCCTCACCGTCCCCGTCATGACGACGTTCGCGCTCGTCGCGCGGGTCGTCTCTTTCCTCATGTCGCTCGGCGTCGTGATGCTCGTCGGGCGGATGGCGAAGAGCGTCTTCGACGCGCCACGCGCGCGCGCCTGGGCGATGGCGGTCGCCGGCGTCGAGGTCGCGGGGACCTACTACGCGCACACGACGAACCTGGACATGCCAGCCCTCTTCTGGGCGACGTGCGCGCTCGTCGCGTTGGTCCAGGCGCTCGAGACCGACGAGCCGCGGCGGCTCCGGCGCGTCGCCGTGCTCTCGGCCTTCGCCGTCGCGTCGAAGGACCAAGCGTATGCCATCCTCCTGATCACGTTGCCCGCCGCGTTCGGCGGTTGGGTCGCGGTACGCGCCAAGGGCACGCGCGCGAGCCTGCTCCGCGAAGGAGCGATCGCCGCGGCGATCGCGATCGGCCTCGTGCTCCTCTTGGATGGAGCGCTCTTCAACCCGACGGGATTCGCCGCGCGCGTGCGCTTCCTCACGGGCCCGGCGAGCCAGGACTTCGCGCAGCACTCGGCGGACTGGGCGGGCCGGCTCTCGGCCCTGGCGGACACGGCGACGTTCCTGCCGAACCACTACCCGGTGGTGATGGCGCCGATCTTCGCCCTCGGCGCCGGCATCGCGATCGCGCGGAGCGAGGGGCGGAAGCGCGTCGCCGCCCTCGTCCCGCTGCTCGCCGTCCTCTCCTTCACCCTCGCGTTCAACTGCGTCGCGCGGCGCGTCGAGGAGCGTTTCGTCATGCCGCAGATGCAGCTCCTCGCGGTGTACGCCGGCGGCATCGCGGTGATCGTCGAGCGCGCGCGCGCGGCTCGACGCGCCCTCGGCGTCGCGGCGACGGTGGCCGCGTGCGCGTGCGTCGCCCTGGGCGCGCGCCTCTCCGCGTGCGTCGTATTCACGATGCTCGGCGACGCGCGCTACGACGCGGAGGCGTTCCTCCGCGAGCACGTCCAGCCCGGCGACGTCATCGAGGTCTACGGAAGCAACGTCTACCTCCCCCGCATGCCGGAGGGCGCGATCGTCGAACGGGTCGGCCCGACGCAATCGCGCAACCCGATGCCGGGCATCGTGGAGCGCGTGGACCGCCTCGGCGCGATCGGGGAGCGCCGGCCGCGCTGGGTCGTGGTCGGCATGGGCTGGGCCTGGCGCTACCTCCAGGATCCCCGCGGCCCGGAAGGCGCCGGCCGGGTGCTGCCGACGGTCCAGCGCCGAGGCCTGGCGGACGAAGACGCGACCAGCCATTTCCACGCCCTCTTCGCGGAAGAGGCCGGCTACGCGAAGGTCTACGTGGCGCACTACGCCGGCTCGTGGCTCTTCCCTCCCCGGCCGCTCCACGCGAGCCTGGCGACGGACGTGTACGTCTTCGAGCGCCGCTGACGGGCGCCGCAGCCGCCTTTCGCGCGGGTACGAGGGACCTGCGAGTCCCCTCTCGACGCCGACGCCTCACTCGGCTAAGTCGAACGCTCAGGTCCCCGTAGCTCAGCAGGATAGAGCACCGGTTTCCTAAACCGGTGGTCGCAGGTTCGAATCCCGCCGGGGACGCCAAGCCCAGCCGACTCTCGCAGTCGGCGGGCGCACGTGTATCGAGAGCAGGCTCCGCCCTCGTCGGGGCGGAACCTGCCTCGGGCGTGCTCACGCGAGCTCGTCGTCGCGGTACGCGCTCACCTCGAGGCCCGCGCGGCGGAGCGCGTCGTAGACCTCCTTGCGCGTCTTCTGCGCGAGCTTCGCGGCGAGCGAGATGTTGCCGCGAGCCGCGCGGAGGAGGTTCGCGTAGTAGTTGCTCTCGAAGCGCGCCTTCGCCTCTCGGTACGAGAGGATCGGAGGGTTCTTCTCTTCGTTGCCCGCGTTCGTCGCGGCGGTGAGCTGGATGTGCTCGGCCTCGATGACGTTCGTCGGCGCGAGGAGGACGGCCGCCTCGAGCACGTTCACGAGCTCGCGGACGTTGCCGGGCCAGCTGTACTCGAGCAGCTTCTGGAACGCGGCCGAGCTCAGGCGCGGCGTGGTCTCTCGCCGGTCGCGCGCAGTGATGATCGAAAGGTGGTGCGCGATGAGTGGCGCCAGGTCCTCGATCCGCTCGCGCAGCGGCGGGATGTGCACGTGACAGACGCGGAGCCGATAGAACAGATCCTGGCGGAACTTGCCGGCGCGGACCTCGTCCTCGAGGTTCCGGTTCGTCGCGGTCACGACACGGACCGCGACCTTGCGGGGCTCGTTCGAACCGAGGCGGGTGACCTCGCCGCGCTCGAGCACGCGCAGGAGCTTCGGCTGGAGCGTCAACGGCATCTCGCCGATCTCGTCGAGGAAGAGCGTGCCGTTGTTCGCGGCCTCGAACGCCCCCATTCGCGACGCCACTGCGCCGGTGAAGGCGCCTCGCACGTACCCGAAGAGCTCCGCCTCGAACAGCGACTCGGGGATCGCCGAGCAGTTGAGCGCCACGAAGGGCGCATTCGCGCGCGGGCTCGAGTAGTGGAGCGCGCGGGCGACGAGCTCCTTGCCCGTGCCGCTCTCGCCCGTGATGCTGACGGCGGCAGGCGACGACGCGATCCTGTTCAACGTCTCGAGCAGGTCGCGGATGGCGACGCTGCGCCCGACGATCATGTCGGTCTTGCGGCGCCACTTCCCCACGGACGGCGGCGGCTCCGACGGGTCGCGCGTCGTGGCGTTCGGCGGAGGCGGCAAGCCGAGGAGCTGCTCGAGCAACGCGCGGAGCACCGGAGCCGAAGGCTTCGGCAGCCACGACACCGGCTTCACCGACGTCGGCAACGACGGGCAACAGGCGATGATTGGCGTGCTCGACGGGACGAAACGGCCGATCCCCTCGGCGTCCGTGGAGAGGATGACCGCCGCCGCCCGTTCGAGCGTGCCGGCGTTCGCTTCGAGGTTCGTCGGAGGGACGAGCGCACAGGACCAGCCGGCGCTCGTGACGATCTGCTTCAGCGTCTCCGCATCCGTGCCGGTACCGACCACGGCCACGCTTCTGTTCGCGGTGGCTTCCATCCGGACAGCATGTAGAGGCTACGCCAAGTCGCGCAGCAGGATCTACTCCGTGCTTTCGAAGCATGACGTGATCGACGGAGCTCCGCTCGTGCCGGGCGATGGAATTCGTCGCGGCGATCGGTTAACGGAAAGACGATGTTTCGAGCTCGTCATGCCTTCACGGTCGCTGCGCTCTTCGGCATCCTCGCCGCGTGCGAGGACAAGACGACCGATGCTCCGCCGCCCTCGTCGTCGCCCGACGGCGGTGACGTGACGGACGCCGGCGACGACGCCCTCGAAGAAGACGACAGCGGTCGCATCCCCCCTCAGCCGAGGCCCGACGCAGCGCCGCCGGAGGAGGTCCCGCTCGGCAAGTGCGTGCTCACGATCGACGGCGAGCGCTTCGAGCAGAACCCGGCGCCCGGCCAGCCCGGCGCACCGCGCGCGCAGTCGGCCAACACCGCCCTCGGTACGAGCCTCACGATCCACTGCGGCGCGATCGACGGCGCCGACGTCCACATCACGCGCTTCGTCGCTCGCCCGGTCAACGGCACGGGCCTCCACGTCGCGGGCGAGAACACCTTCGCCTGCAACGCGACGTACACGAAGAACGACCACGAGCTGAGCGCGCCGCGTGACCGGTGCGGGACGCTCTACGTCACGTCGATCAGCGAGACGCAGGTCGCGGGCGGCTTCGAGTTCACCGTCGACGAGGGGGAGACGACGGTGAAGGGAGCGTTCAACGTGGAGGTGGAGGCGGTGGAGTGACGAGAGGCTCCAGGCTCCAGTTTGTGAGGCCTTCGCAGACCTCACCTCCACCTTCAGTCAGTCCTCAGTCTCAGCAGAACGTTTTCGATAGCTGATGAAAAAGCCGCCAGCCGCCGGCGTCGTGCCGGACGGTGGCGGCTTCGTCGTTCCTCGGCCCAAGCCGAGCCTCCGGTGGCGATGGGGACCGCGGAAGCGAGAGAGCCGTTCGGGTAACCGGGAGCTGACCCTACTGGAGCCTGGAGCCTGGAGCCTCCCCGTCAGGGATGCTGCACGCTCTCGCGGCGGCGCTTGCGGGCCTTGAGCTCGGGCGACTCCGCGACGGCCATGCCGATGAGGCGCATGCCCTCGAGGAAGTGCTTCACGCCCATCGCGACGAGCTCGGGGTTCGCGGCGCCGACGTCGGGGAAGCCGCGCTCGTCGACCGGGACCTTGCCCCAGTTCGCGAAGAGCTTGCCCCACGGGCTCTCGAGCACCGGCGCCATCTTCTCCTTCGCGAAGCGCGGGTACCAGAACATGTCGTGGTACGCGACGCTCGCGACGTAGGCCCACGGCGCGAGCCAGGTCTTGAGCGACCACTCCACCGGCTTCTTCAGCGGGCCCCAGTAGATGCGGTGCTGGTTCTTCGACGCGAACGTCATCTGCTTGAACGGTCCGTCGAAGTGCCAGTTCTCGTTCGCCGCCTCGACGTCGCCGACGATCTGGATGTCGCGCGGGTCGCCGCAGCCGAGCCCCGCGTCGTGCGCGAGGCGGATGAACTTGCAGTCCTTCAGCGGGTCGAAGCCCATGAGCTTCGCCGCCACGGCGTCGATCGCGACCTGGTCCTGCGACGCGAGGATGATGTCCTTCGTGTACGGCACCATGCAGCGCGGGCCCGGCCCGTCGCCCGCGAAGGTCCCGTCCATGACCGCGAAGATCCCCTTGTGGATCTTCTTCTGGATCATGAGCAGGTCGACGAGGGTTTCGTGGATGACCGGGTGCGTCCAGTGCCGGTGCTCGTTCAGCAGACCGCCGAATGCGTTCTTCATCGCGCCCGTCGTCGTCGTGAAGACGTGCGTCTTCACCGTCGGCAGGTGGATGATGTTCTCGCCGATGAAGCGCTTCGGGATCGAGAAGCCCTTCGGGTAGACCTCGTTGAGGCAGAGGAACTTCTTCGTCAGGTCACCGACGGCGTCGCGGATGTCGATCCACTCCTGGCCCTCGTAGAGGTGGATGTTGCGGATCCCGTGCGCCTGGACGACGTCGATCTGCTTGTTCTCACGCTCGCCGAGGTGCGCGTCGATGACGACGGTACGGTTGTGGCAGGCGTGGATGAGGTTCGGATCGTAGCCGTCCTTCTTCATCGCCCGGATGACCCCGTCGAGCTGCCACGGCGTGGTCGACGAGCTCGGGTAGAAGAAGTGCCAAGAGATGTTGACCTTCAGGGCCGTGTCCGCGCTCTTGTCGATGACGTCCTGGTACCGAGCCAGGTTCATCAGGCGGTGGTAGTCCTCGAGCACGGTGGCGGGCTTCGTCTTGATGACGGCGACGACGGACTTGGACATGGGGCCGAGATCTTGGGGACGGGTAGTTCGGTTGTGTAGCCTCCCTCGCGGCGAACGGTCGCGAGAGGGCGGTGAACGGTCGAAAGCGGTGTAGCTCGGCCTGGGGTGGGAGTCCACCCGGGTGAGGCCTTCGGCCTCACCCGGAGTCCTCAGTCCTCAGCAGGAGAGGCTAAAGGCTCCGGGCTCCAGGCTCCAGGAGCTCGCGCGAGTACGAGCGTGGACCTCGAATTCTTCTTGGTGTGCGTCGTCACTCGAAGGTGCCCCAAGCTGAGTTCCCCCTGATTTGCCCCCAAACTGGAGCCTGGAGCCTGGAGCCTCGTGACGAGCGGTCCAAACGCGCGGCACTCGGACCCCGTATCGAGCAGTGAGACCTGACCTGAGCCGAGGACGCAGCGTCAGCTCCGAAGCGCGAATTGCATCGGTGCCGCACCCGCGACGTCGGGGAAGCGATCGCAGAGGGCGTCCGGGATCTCGAGCGCGCGCATGATCGTGCGCCAGACGTGCTTGCCGGCGACGCGTCCCTCGTTGGTGCCGAAGCCGGGGCCCGGCGCGCCCGTGACGAGATCGGGCGCGTGGTAGCTGTAGTCGTGCCCCTCGCCGGCGTCGCCGGCGACGCGGATGTCGCCGAAGTATCCGCCGCGGATCTTGCCGCCGGCGAGGATGACGGTGTTCTTGCCCGCGTTGCCGTAGGAGTCGGCCTTCGCCTCGCGCGACCCGTCGACGCAGAAGACGGCGATGACGGTGCGGTCGAAGATGTTCGCCTCCTTCAGCTTCTGGATCATGCGCGCGAGCGGGAGCGAGATCTGCTGCGCCATCGTGCGGACGAGCGACTCCGGCCGCCCGCCGTGGAAGTCGACGTAGTCGAACTCCACCGCGACGGAGCGGACGAGATCGTTCGTGACGAGCTTCGTCACGACGCCGAGCGACTCCCAGATCTGCGCCTTCACCGGTCCGCCCGCGACCTGGTCCGGCACGCCCTCCTTCCAGAAGGCGATCTCCTCCGGCGTCAGGCGCGGGTTGATGATGCGCGGGTTGGGGTCGTGCAGCGAGCGGCGCGACGCGGCGACCTTACTGACGTGATCGTCCTTGACCGCCTCCGAGAACCTCCGCTTCTCGAGGAAGCGCCGGTCGACGCGATCGAGGACGCGCACGAAAGCGTCCGCCTGCTCCGCGGTGTCGAGCACGCGGAGGTCCTCCACCTTCTCTGGGAACGCGGCGTAGACGGCGTCGAGCGACTGCAACCGATCGAGCTCCGCGTTCGGCAGCCCCGCCGCGAAGTGATAGGCCGTGTGGATCGACCGGCTGATGCCCTTGAAGGCGAAGCCGTTGTGGACGCTGCCGTCGATCTGCTTCTGGTGGTAGTTGTGGATCGTCGCCGGCGTGGGCGTCGACGAGTAGTAGGCCTCGCAGCCCTGCGGGAAGTTCGCGACGGGGTCGAGCGAGAACATCGGCATCTTGCCGCCCGTCTGGCTGTACGAGCGACCGGGCGAGCGCATCGGGTTCGCCGCCTCGTGGCCGTGGATCTCCCCGACCGCCACCTCGCAGCAGTCGATCATCGCGATGTTGTCGAGGTGCGGCGCCAGCGCGGCCGAGTCCCTCGTCAGGTACACGTCCGTGCCGTTCACGACGTGCTTCTGGAGCTCGTCGCCGCTCGCGAAGACGGCGCACTGGTTGGTGGACGAGCCGCGACGGAGGTTGGTGTGCGTCGCGAGCCCGGGCGCCACCATCACGTGCCCGTGGTCCCACTGATCGCGCAGGTCGATCTCGATGAAGTACGTCGGGCGCTTCGACTGCGCCTCGTCCGCGTACGCGACGCCCCCGGCGACCTCGTCGCACGCGTAGCGCAGGGCGCGGTCGGCGCCGAGCGCGCCGAGCACGGCCGCCATCCCCTTGAGGAACTGGCGCCGCTGGATGGGGCTCATGCGCTCGATCTCGTAGAGCTTCTTCCTCACGGCTCACCCTCGCTCTGGCTCTGGTCCGCGGCGCTCGAAGCCTCGGCGACGTTCGTCGCGCTCACGACGGCGGCGACGACACGCGGATGCGAGAACGTCGCGACCGTGAGCGAGCCGAACGTCACCTTCGGCGGATCCCCCTTCTTGGCGCTCGAGGCGATCTCCTCGACCACCTCCTTCGCGACCTCGACCGTCGGCGGGAGCCGCAGCGCGTACTCGAGCAGGTTGCCGACCTGACACGGCACGAACATGGGGCTCTCCGCGAGGACCTTCGCGGCCTCGCCGAGATCCCTCACCGCGCGGCCGAGCATCTGGCTCTTGTCCGTCTTGGCCTCCGCGGGGTCTTGGAGGTGCGACGCGAAGAGGCCGTCCACCGATCGACCGAGCTCGCCGTTCGGATCCTGGAGGCCCGTCGCGTCCTCGCGATAGAGCCCCGACGCATCGAAGCGGACGAAGAGCTGCGTGTGCCAGCCGAACTGGCTGTGGCACGCGTAGCACGCCGTGCCGTTGCCGAACTCGTCCGGCGGAGCGCCGGACTCGTCGGCCTGGCGATCGACCTGGAACATCGGGATGAGCCTCGAGCGTTCGATGCGCGGCTCGACGTCCTCGCTCATCGGGTACTTCTGGCACGCGAACGCACGGAGCATCGTGCTCGCACGCGTGAGGTTGAACCGGCTGGCGCGGCTCACCATGAAGGCGCGCGTGCCGAGCACGCCGGCCGTGAACGGCGCGCCCGTGTCGCATTCGCGCTTCGCGCCGTTCGCGTCGACGCAGTAGTCCGCGGTGAGGATCGTCGAGAGCGGCAGGTCTTCGCGAGCGACGTGCTCGGCGAGGTTGCCGGGCAGATCGAAGTCGATGCCGTCGCGGCTCCCGCTGACGGAGAGCTTCTGCGAGATCAGCCGGCGCGCCGCGCGCGGGAACGCAGCCTCCTTCGTCCAGGCCTCGAGCATCGGGGCGATCGCGTCGAACTTCTTCTCGTCGATCGCGGCGAGCTCCTCGGGCTCGAGCTCGCGCGAGACGAGATACGGCGCGAGCTGGCGCATGTACGCGCGCAGGTCCTCCGCGGTGAACGCCTCCGTCGGATCGACCTCCTCGCCTCCGTTCGAGACGGTCCGCCGCTGGAAGGAGCCGTCCGGCGTTCCACCGCACGCCGGACCGAGGAGCGCGGCGCCCACGGCGAGCGTCGTCGCGGCGGCGAGCGCGCCGGTGGCTCGAGCCTTCGAGAGCAGCGCGTCGAGCTTCATCGGGCCACGAACTCCAGGGCGGAGAGGACCGCGAGGCAGACGACCTGGTACTGCGACTCGCTGTCGAGCGCGCTCGCCGCGATCGCCTCTTCGACGGCGGCGCGGTCTTCCTTCGTGACCTCGCGCCCCCACGCGGCGAGGACGAGGGCGTCGAGGTGCTCGGGCAGCGCGGGGTAACGCTCGCGCATGGCCGGCGACGCGCAGACGGGCTTGAGCGCCTTGACCCACGTGGTGATGCGGCTCGCCGACCACGTGAGGTCGGGCTTGAGGCCGCTCGCGTAGTCGTGGTCACCGAGATCGAACCGGCGCGCGCGCAGGTCGGCGAGGATCGGATCGTCGGTGGAGACGCCGGCGACGCGCGCCACCTTCTCGAGCCGCACGTCGAACGGCAAGAGCGCGAGATCGGGGGTGTACTCGAAAGCGCCTTCGGGGCGCTCGACACGGTCGCCGGAGGACGTCGGCGTCTCCGACTCCTTGGATCGGTTCTTCAGCGACGACGGGTCCTCGTCGGCGGCGCAGCCGCCGAGAACGGCCGCGGCGAGCGCGAGCGTCAGCGCCGTCGAGCGCACGAGGAGAGAGCGAGCCATCTCGAATTGCGCACCGAAGCAAATGACCGGCCATCGCACCACCGCGTACCTCGGCCGATCCGCGATGCTGGCCGCGCGACGTTTCGCGAAAGGATCCCGCAGGTTGCGCGCCGCTCGGAGGCGTTGCGCAAAGGGGAGCACATCGGCCCCCGAACGGCGTGGTGCCTCCATCCCCCACCGCGGTCCGCGCGCGGTGCCCGCCGCCCACACTGGATCGGCCACCCGTGACGGCTGTTCGGGAGCCGTGTATGGGAGGGGCGATGACTCGCCTCGTCCTCGAGAGCCCGAGCGCGGAGGCGCGATTGTCGCGCGCCGCGTCATGGCTCGCGTCGAGGACGGAGCCGCACGTCACGATCGTGGCCGCGTCCGTCGACGCGGCGTCCGAGATCGCGCGTCGTGCCCTCGCCCTCTCCCCCGGCCGCGCGTCGCTCGGTTGGCGGCGCACGACGCTCGGAGCCCTCGCCACCTCGATGGCGCGCCCCGAGCTCGTCCGTCTCGGCCTCGCGCCCGCAGGCCCGCTCGCGCTCGAGGCGATCTGCGCGCGCGTGGTGCACGACCATGGCGAGGCGCTCGGCCGTCTCTCGCCGATCCGCGAACGCCCCGGTCTGCCTCGCGCCCTCGCACGCACGCTGGGCGAGCTGCGGCTCGCGCGCGTGACGGAGATCGCCGACGCCGATCTCCAACATCTGCTCGACGCCTACGAGCGCGAGCTCGACGCCGCCAAGCTCGCGGACCGCGCGCGTACGCTCGCCATCGCCACCGACATCGCGCGCGCTCGAGCGGCTCGACGAAAGAAGCACGAAGCCTTCGACGTCGGCGCGCTGCTCATGGTCGACGTGCCGCTCCGCACGCGGGCGGAGCGGGACTTCGTCGCGGCGCTCGCCGCGAGCGCCCCTGCGGTGCTCGCCGTCGTGCCCGCGGGCGACGCCCGTGCGCGCGACCTCACGCACGCCGCCCTCGGCGACGCGTGCAAGACCGAGACGCACGTGCCGGACACGAAGACCGAAGGTCCGCTCGCGGAGCTCTGGTCGGAGCTGTTCGGCGCGGCGACGCGCCGGACGAGCGGCGTCGCGGACCAAGCCGTCACCATGCTCTCCGCTCCGGGCGAGAGCCGAGAGGCGGTCGAGATCGCGCGCATCGTCCTCGCGGAGGCCGCCAAGGGGACGCCGTTCGATCGCATGGCCGTGCTCCTCCGCGCGGCCCGCTACGGCGATCACGTCGCGGAGGCGTTCCGTCGCGCGAGGATCCCGGTCTTCTTCGCGCGCGGGACGAAGCGCCCCGATCCGTCGGGTCGCGCGTTCCTCGCCTTGCTCGCGTGCGCGGCGGAGCAGCTCTCCGCGCGTCGCTTCGCCGAGTACCTGTCGCTCGGAGAGGTGCCCGAGGAGGACGAAGACGGCGCGCCGCCTCGCCCGCTCCCGCGTGCCGATCGCGTCGCGGCGCCGGACGACGAGACGCTGCACGCGCTCATCGGTGCGTCCGCGGCGGCCTCCGCTCCGCGCGAGGACGACGACGATCCGAAGCCGCCGCCGGTCGCCGAGGAAGACCGCGCGGCGGCCTTCGGGACGCTGCGCGCCCCACGTCACTGGGAGCGGCTCCTCGTCGAGGCGTCCGTCATCGGTCGCGCCGAGCGCTGGCGCAGCCGTCTCGCCGGGCTCGCCGCGAAGCTCGAGGCGGACATCGCCGCCTACGAGAAGAAGGACGAGATCGCGCTCGCAGAGACGGCGCGCCGCGATCTCGCCGCGCTCGAGTCGCTCCGTCGCTTCGCGCTGCCGCTCGTCGACGACCTCGAGGCGCTCCCGGCGAAGGCCACGTGGGGCGAGTGGATCGACAAGCTCGGCGCGCTCGCGTCGCGCGCGCTCGAGCGGCCCGACCGCGTCCTCGCCGTGCTCGCCGAGCTCGAGCCGATGTCGAAGGTCGGCGGCGTGACGATCAGCGAGGTACGCCTCGTGCTCGAGCCTCGCCTCTCGCAGCTCCAGGTCCCCGAGCACGGGCGGCGCTACGGCAAGGTGTACGTCGCGACGACGGACGAAGCGCGCGGGCTCTCGTTCGACGTCGTGTTCGTGCCGGGCCTCGCGGAGAAGATCTTCCCGCAGAAGGTCGTCGAGGATCCGCTCCTTCTCGACGACGCGCGGCGCAAGCTCTCGCCCGATCTGCCGACGAACAAGGAGCGGACGGACGAAGAGCGCCTCGCGCTCCGGATCGCGGTCGGCGCGGCCACGCGGCGCGTCGTCCTCTCGTATCCGCGCGTCGACATGGAACAGGCACGGCCGCGGACGCCGTCGTTCTACGGGCTCGAGGTCCTGCGCGTGGCCGAAGGCCAGCTCCGCGACTTCGAGCACCTCGCGAAGAAGGCCGCGCTCGCGGCGGACGCGCGCATCGGCTGGCCCGCGCCCGAGAGGAAGGAGGACGCGATCGACGAGGCCGAGTACGACCTCGCGCTCCTGAAGGACGTCCTCGAGAAGCCGGAGGACCAGGTCCTCGGGCAGGCGCGCTACCTGCTCGACGCGAACGTGCACCTCGCGCGCGCGCTCCGCTTCCGCTGGTCGCGCTGGGACGGCAAGGAGCTCCGCCCGTCGGACGGCCTCGTCAAACCGGGCGAAGAGGCGCTCGCGGCGATCCGCGAGCACATGACGACGAAGCGCTCGTTCTCGCCGACCGCGCTCCAGCACTTCGCCGCGTGCCCGTACCGCTTCCTCCTCTCGGCCATCCACAAGCTCGCGCCGCGCGAGGATCCCGAGGCGATCGAGGACATGGACGCGCTCACGCGCGGCTCGCTCGTGCACGAGGTCCAGTACCGGCTGCTCACCCAGCTCCGCGAGGAAGGCCTTCTGCCCGTCACGCCCGAGAGGCTCGAGACGGCGCGCGGCAAGCTCGACGTCGTGCTCGAGAAGGTCGCCGCCGAGTACGAGGCGAAGCTCTGCCCCGCGATCAAACGCGTCTGGGACGACGCCATCACCTCCATCGGCGCCGACCTCCGCGAGTGGCTGAAGAGGATGTCCGAGGATCCCGAGTGGAGCCCGGCGCACTTCGAGCTCTCGTTCGGGCTCAAGGAGACGCGCGCGCAGGACGCGAGGAGCAAGGACGATCCGGTCGTCCTCGACGACATCGGCCTCTTGCTCCGCGGCTCGATCGACCTCGTGGAGCGCCGCAAGACGGGATCGCTCCGCGCCACCGATCACAAGACCGGCAAGGTCCGCGCGAAGAAGGACGACACGATCATCGGCGGCGGCGAGATCCTCCAGCCCGTGCTCTACGCGCTCGCGCTCGAGCGCCTGTTCCCCGGCGCCCGGGTCGAGGGCGGCGTCCTCTACTACTGCACGTCCGCGGGCGGCTTCGAGAAGGTGGAGGTCCCGCTCGACGACGATGCGCGCGCCGCGGCGCGGCTCGTCGCGAAGACCGTCGGCGACGCGCTCTCGAAGGGGTTCTTGCCCGCCGCCCCGAAGATCGAGCGAAAGGGTCAGAGCGCGTGCACGTACTGCGATTTCAAGCGGGTGTGCGGCCCCTACGAGGAGATCCGCACGAAGAAGAAGCCGCAGGCGCCGCTGCGCGTCCTCGACGTCCTGAGGAAGACGCGATGAGGAGGATGCCGTGAGCCGAGACCTCGTCGACGCCGAAGCTCGAAGGCGCATCGCGACCGACCTCGACACCACGCTCGTGGTCGAGGCCGCCGCCGGCACGGGCAAGACGACGGCGCTCGTCGAGCGCATCCTCTCGCTGCTGCGCTCGGGGCGCGCCACGCTCGCGAGCGGACAGGGCGACCTCGTGGCCGTCACCTTCACCGAGAAGGCGGCCGGCGAGATGAAGCTCCGCCTCCGTACGGAGATCGAGCGCGCGCGCGCGAAGCTGGTGGCGGACGGCGAGCGTTCGCGGAAGGGCGGCGCGGCGGCGGTCGAGAAGGAGCGCCTCGATCGGGCGCTCGAACAGCTCGAGGCCGCGCGCATCGGGACCATCCACGCGTTCTGCTCCGACATCCTCCGCGAGCGCCCCGTCGAGGCCGCCATCGATCCGCTCTTCGAGGTCGCCGCCGAGGACGAGCAGGATCGCCTCTACGACGAGGCGTTCACGCGCTGGTTCCAGGCGACGCTCGCGCGACCGGCGAGCGAGGTGCCGGGCGTCTCGCGCGTCCTCCGCCGCGCGACGCGAGAGCGCGATCAGGACGGCCCGCGAGCGGCGCTGCGCAAGGCCGGGCGCATGCTCGTCGAGCAGCGCGACTTCCCCACCCCGTACGAGCGGCCGGCGTTCGATCGGAAGGCCGCGATCGACACGATCGTCGAGAAGCTCCGCGCGCTGTCGGACTACGCGTCGAAGGGGCCGCCCGACAGCTGGCTGACGAAGTCGCTCAAGGAGATCGCACGCGTCGTCTACGAGATCGAGCGGCGCGAGCTGGTCGAAGCGCGCGATCACGACGCCGTCGAGGCGCAGCTGCGAACGCTCCAGCGCGGGAAGTTCTGGACGTGGAAGGGCTCCGGCACGTGGTTCAACAAGATGGAGGGCATCACGCGCCAGGAGGTCCTCGATCGACGCGCGGCCGTGAAGGAGGAGCTCGATCGCGTCCTCGACGACGCCGACGCGGATCTCGCGGCGTGCCTCTTCGTCGAGCTCTGGGGCATCGTCGAGGAGTACGAGGCCATCAAGAAGAAGTCCGGCAAGCTCGACTTCCTCGACCTCCTCCTCCTCACGCGCGATCTGCTCGCGAAGGACGACGCCGTCCGCAACGAGCTCCAGCGGCGCTTCAGCCACCTGCTCGTCGACGAGTTCCAGGACACCGACCCGCTGCAGGCCGACATCCTCTTCCTGCTCGCCGCCGACGACCCGAAGGAGCGCGACCCGGATCGCGCGCGCGTCGTGCCGGGCAAGCTGTTTTTCGTCGGCGATCCGAAGCAGTCGATCTACCGCTTCCGGCGCGCGGACGTGGCGCTGTACGAGAGCATCAAGCGCAGGCTGAAGAAGGACGGCGCGGACGTGCTCCAGCTCACGACGAGCTTCCGGAGCGTGCCGAGCATCCAGGCGTTCGTGAACGCGGCGTTCGCGCCGCTGATGCCGCCCGCGGACGACGACGCGCCCGACGAAGCGAGATCGCAGGCCGAGTACGTCCCGCTCGCGCCGCACCGCTCCGACCCGACGTCGCGCCCGACGATCATCGCCCTGCCCGTCCCGCGGCCGTACGGCGACTTCAAGCGGATCGTCAACTTCAAGATCGAGGAGTCGCTGCCCGACGCCGTCGGCGCGTTCATCGACTGGCTCGTCCGCAAGAGCGGCTGGACCGTCACCGAGCGCGGCTCGGACGGCGAGACGCCCATCAAGGCGCAGCACGTCTGCCTCCTCTTCAAGCGCCTACAGAGCTTCGGCGGCGACGTCACGCGCCCGTACGTGCGTGCGCTCGAGGCGCGGCGGATCCCGCACGTGCTCGTCGGCGGCAAGAGCTTCCACGAGCGCGAGGAGGTCATCGCGATCCGCAACGCGCTCGCCGCGATCGAGTGGCCGGACGACACGTACTCGGTCTACGCGACGCTGCACGGACCGTTCTTCGCGCTCGGCGACGACGCGCTGCTCGCGTTCCGGCAGTCGCAGAAGCACCTGCACCCGATGCGCAAGCGCGACGAGGCGCTCCTCACCGATCTCACGCGCCCCGTGGCCGAGGCGCTCGACGTGCTCGCGCGGCTGCACGTCGGCCGCAACCGGCGGCCGATCGCCGACACGATCGCGCGCCTGCTCGAGGCGACCCGCGCGCACGCGGGCGTCGCGATCTGGCCGGCCGGAGAGCAGGCGCTCGGCAACATCCTGCGCGTGCTCGACATGGCCCGACGCTTCGAGCAAGGCGCCGTCACGTCGTTCCGCGCCTTCGTCAACCGGCTCGAGGAGGACGCCGAGCGCGGCGGCGTCAACGAGGCCCCCGTCGTCGAGGAGGGCACGGACGGCGTACGCATCATGACGGTGCACAAGGCCAAGGGCCTCGAGTTCCCCGTCGTCATCCTCGTCGATCCGACGGCGACCGCGATCCACTCGAACCCGTCGCGCTGGATCGATCCGAAGCGCAAGCTCTGGGCCGCGCCGCTCTGCGGCGCCACTCCGAAGGAGCTGCTCGATCGACGCGAGGAGGTCCTCCGTCAGGACCGCGAGGAGGCCCATCGCGTCCTCTACGTCGCGACGACGCGCGCGCGCGAGCTCCTCGTCGTGCCCGTGATCGGCGACGAGCGCGAAGACGAGACCGACGGCTGGCTCGAGCCGCTCTCGTCCGTCCTCTACCCCGCGCCGGAGGATCGGCGCGCCTCGCAGCCGGCGCCCGGATGCCCGCCGTTCGGCGAGGACACCGTGCTCGAGCGTCCCGACAACGTCGAGCGCGGCCCCGAGTCGTCCGTGCGTCCCGGCCTGCATCGCCCCGCGTGCGGAGAGCACCGCGTCGTCTTCTGGGATCCGAGCACCCTCGAGCTCGACAAGGAGGACGAGGCCGGCCTCCGCCAGCAGAAGGTCCTCGCCGCCGACGCGAGAGGCGTCGTCGCGAAGGAGGGCGAGGAGCAGCACGCCGCGTGGAAGGCAAAGCAGGCGGACGCCGTCGAGCGCGCGTCGGCGCCGACGCTGCGCGTGCGCACGATCACCGAGATGAAGGACGACGCACCGGCGGCGAGCGACACGGCGAGCGTGACGTTCGAGTCGACGGGGGCGCGGCGCGATCGCCCGCACGGCAAGCGCTTCGGCGTGCTCGTCCACGCCGTGCTCGCCACCGTCGCGCTCGACGCGAACGACGACGACATCGCGGACGCCGCGCGCATCCAGGGCCGCATCGCTGGCGCCTCCGACGAGGAGGTGGCCGCGGCGAGCGATGTCGTCCGCGCCGCCCTCGCCCACCCGCTCCTCGAGCGGGCCCGGAAGGCGGACCGCGTCGAGCGCGAGGTCGAGGTGATGCTCCGCGAGGACGACGGCACCATCGTCGAGGGCGTCGTCGACCTCGCGTTCTACGAAGAGGGCGCCGGCTGGACGGTGCTCGACTTCAAGACCGACCTCGACCTCGGCGAGCGCCGCGCCGGCTACGAGCGGCAGGTCGCCCTCTACGCCCGCGCGCTCGGCGCGGCGACGGGCGCGCCGGCGAAGGGCGCGATCCTGTCGGTCTGAAGGATCGCGCCTTCGGCCGGCGCTCGTTCGCGCCCGTCAGAGGCGACGCGGCCTCGGGAACGGGAAGCCGCGATCTCCCACGTACTGCTTCAGGATGGCGAAGTTGTCGGTGTTGTTCGTCAGGGGCGCGTGGTTCGTCACGAGGATCGAACCCTTCCCGTCGAACACGATGCTCGCCGGGCCGTCGTAGGGGATGGGGCTTCCGTTGGGCCCCGTGAGTCGACGGATCTCGTTCCCGTTGCGACCGATGACCGAGACGGCGTTCGATGCGGTGAGCGCGACGTAGAGGTCGCCCGTGACGCCGACCGCGATTCCATCGGGCTCGTCACCGGGTTGGAACTCGTGGACGAGCGTCAGGTCCTGACTCGACGGCGATGCCACGCGCCGGATCGCGTAGAGGCGGCCGACGGCCGGGTTCTGCGCCGGAGCCGTCACCGTCACGTAGACCTGCTTCTGGTCACGACTGAACGCGAGGCCGTTCAAGCCGATGTAGAACGGAATGCCCGCGAGCTCGGGGCTCTGGAACCAGATGGTCGCGGGGCCGCCGCCGCGCGGGACCCTGAAGATCGTCGCTTGGAACGAGTCGGTGATGTAGAGGTTGCCGTCCCGATCGAAGGCGAGATCGTTCACGAGGGGCGGGCCGTCGAACGGCGTCGGCGAGCAAGGCCCCGTCGAGTCCGGCGTGCACATCGGGAGATCGGGCGGCAGGGGTGAATAGATGTCCTGGACCCAACCGTTGCCCGAACGCGTCAGGCGGACGACGCCGAGCTGCGTGCTGAGGACGTAGAGGCGTCCGTCGGCGTCGGCGGTGATGCACGAGAGGGCGTGCTCGAACTCCGTCTGCTCGCCTTGAATCGTGATCGATCCCTTCGGTGCGCCGGTCTTCACGTCGAAGACGAGCACCTTCGACGGCGGGAGCCCCGCCGTGCCGAACGTCGCAGGGCCGGACACGTAGAGACGATCGCCGACGATCACGAGTCCCTCGGGCCATCCCGGCGGCGTCGGAATGGTCGCGAGCACCGAGCCGTCGCCGATCTGCGGCTTGTTGCTGTTCCCGTTTCCGTTCCCCTTCCCCTTCCCGTTCCCATTGCCGAGCGCGCTCTCGACGACGCCGATCTCGCCGTCATCGAGGACGTCTCCGCGTCCTATCGTCTCGACGTCCGCCGAGCACCCCGCAAGCGCCAAAAGGAAGACACCGATGAACCTCGAGCCGAAGGAAGGTTTGGAGAACCCACGAGCGATGGTGTTCTTCATCGGACGTCCTTTCGTTGGAAACGAGCCACGACGAGCTCGAGACGCTAGTTCGAAGGAAACCATGGAAAGCGGGCTTCGAGCAGAGTCTTCGTTGGTCGATCGTCGACTACGACTCCGCACCACAGCGCGCGAGACGTCACGTCACCCGCGACACTCGCCGCCGGACGTCCGAATTCGGTGACCGGTATCCCGCTTTCGGCAGGAAGTGCTCGAAAGCACCGTGCAGTCAGGGAACGGCAGCGGAATCGGAGCGATTCTCGTCTTCGGGAGCCGCCGGAGCGGGCGGAAGCGTCACGCGGAACGTGCTTCCCACACCGAGCTTGCTCTCGGCGACGATCGTGCCACCGAGCGAGCGCGTGATGCCGTGGCAAATCGCGAGCCCGAGCCCCGTACCGAGGTTCGGCGGTTTGGTCGTGAAGAACGGATCGAAGATCCGACGCAGATCGTGCTCTGCAATCCCGCATCCGGTGTCCTGCACCTCGATGACCGCATGGCCTCGTGCGTCGGTGCGCGTCGCGATGCGAATCATGTGGCGCTCCGGGTCGGGCTGCCCGAGCGAGTGAACCGCGTTCAGGATCAGGTTCAGCAATACCTGGCTCAGCCTGCCTTCGCTGGCGAGGACCTGCGGAGTCGGCTCGAGCTCCAAGACGAGGCGCGCGTGCCTCTTCAGCTCGAACGAAACGAGCCCGAGCGTTCGGTGCACGACGCCGTGGATGTCGAGGGGAACGCGCGTCTCGCTCGGCTCGCTTCGGGAGAAGCGCTGCAAGTCCTTCACGATGTCGCGGACGCGCTCGGCGCCTTCCACCATCATGTCGATGCACGTCTCGAGCTCGCCGGCGAGCTCGCGCACGTTCTCGGCGTCCGAGGCTTCGGCGAGCTTGCGGATGCCACGTCGGACGCGCTGGAAGTTCAGGACCATGTAGGTCAGCGGGTTGTTGACCTCGTGGGCCACGCCCGCGGCGAGCAGGCCGACCGAGGCGAGACGCTCGGCCTGGACGAGCTGCGTCTGCATCCTCGTTTGCGTCGTGATGTCACGGACGAGGACCGAGACGACGGCGTTGCTCGGACCGTCGCTCGACAAGAGCGCGGCGTCGAGCGCGTAGACCCTAGGGCCGTCGCTCGTGTGCAGGGTGTATTCGAGGCTCGCCTCCTTGCCGCTCGCGATCACGCCTCGAACCAGCGCGTCGATGTCGCCGGCGCGCGGGTCGCCGATGGCTTCCGAGAACGTACGGCCCTGGAACCTCGCTTCGGGGACCGACAGGATGTCGCCGTCCGCGCTCCACGTCCCGACCACGCGCCCGTCGGCGTCCACCTCGAGCACGCAACCCCCGGTGTGCTTCGCGAACATGAGGAGCCAGCTCTCCGCGTCGCTCAGCGCTCGAAGCGCCACGCGTTCGCGCCGAAGGTCTCGGAACGAGAAGAGCCACCCCGGCTCGGCTCCCAAGAGGCGCGTCCGCCCCCACGCGAACGCGCGCCCGTCGCGCGTGACGATCTTGCCACCCATCGTCGGAGCGGACCGCAGGACCTTCGCGATCTCCACCGCCAACTCGTCGTCTCGCGCTTCGAGCCACGAGAGGAGCTCCGTCGCCGATCCTCCCGAGACCACGGCTTCCGGCGCTCCCAAGAGCCCCACGAGCCGGCGATCGCTCGAGAGGAGGGCACCTTCGTCACTCACGGCGAGCAACGCGACGTCGTCGTCCTCGCTCGCCGACGGCGCTGGGTGCAACGTGACGATCTCGGGCTCGGGAGGCGCTCGTCGCATCGGAGGCGCAGCCATCGCAACTGCGCCCCCTCACGCAGACGGACTCGACTGGGCCTCTTCCGCGGACCGGGCCTCTTCGAGCGAACGGCGAATGGCGGCGTTCAACTGCGCTTCGAACTCCGCCCTGCTCGAAACGACCTTCGTCTTTCCTCCGACCATCAAGCTCACGATCGCGGCGCCCATCGCCACCACGCGGGATCGAACGAGAACGAAGTACGTCAGCGTGCGAGGCTCGTGCTTCCGAGCGCACTCCGCGATGCGCTTCCGAAACCCTCGGTCGAATCCGGTCTGCGCCTCGGTATCGATGAAAAAGTGTAGACCGTCTCGATCGCCGAAGACGTCGTCAATGACGCGTTCGTAGAATTCGGCGTACGAAGCATCCGAGTGCCCGTGGTACTCGAACACCATCACGGTGGGCGCGGGGACACGTATCTGGAGCCAGCCGCGCTCCGTTCGATACTCGAACGACGCGCCCGTAGAGGGAGGAGTCGCGCCCACGGAAAAAGAGCTTTTCACGTCCGCACGCTGGCCGTCAACGGCAGGGGTCCGAGTCGCGGCGCACGGACGCAGAAACGACGAGAAGGAACGAGTCTTCGAAGATGCACGCGGAGGCGCGAACAGTTTCCGCCGCGACCTCGGTCTTGTCTCTCGAGAGGCCCGTCTCGCGGCCTATCGAGAGGAAGACGACGTGAAGCTCTACCCATCTCCCCTCTCCCCCAACTGCCAGCGTGTCGTCGCGCTCGCGCACGAGCTCGGGACGCCGCTCACGATCGTGAACATCGATCTCTTCGCCGGAGCCGCGAAATCACCCCAGATCCTGGCGAAGAACCCGAATGGGCTGGTCCCGATCCTCGAAGAAGGGGACTTCGTTCTCTGGGAGTCCACCGCCATCCTCGGATACTTGGCGAGCAAGGCGGGTCGCGTCGATCTCGCTCCGACGGAGCCGCGCGAGCGCGCGCAGGTCGACCGCTGGCTCGCATGGGGCATCGCGCATTCCGGACCGGCCGTAAGGAAGGTCGCCTTCGAACGGGTCGTGAAGAAGCTCGCCGGCCTCGGCGCCCCGGACGAGGCGGCCATCGCGGCCGGGAGCCGTGACTTCGCGACGTTCGCGGCCGTGCTCGATCGCTAGCCTCGAGGGCAAGGCGTATCTCTGTGAGAAGCTCACGATCGCCGATTTCGGCTGCGCCCCCTATGCGGCCGTGTGCGAAACGGCGGGACTGTCTCTCGCGCCGTACCCGAACCTGAGGCGCTGGCTCGGACACATGCTGGAGCGCGAGAGCATGCAGCGGACGCTCCGCGCTGCGCGGGAGGCGGCGTGAAGAGGACCTTCGAAGAGATCGTCGAGCCCCATCGCGCGCAGATCCGCCTGCGCTGCTACCGGATGCTCGGATCCTCGAGCGACGTCGACGACATGGTGCAGGAGACGTTCACGCGCGCGTTCCGGTCGTGGCACACGCTCGCGGACGACGCGCTCGTGCGCACCTGGCTCTACCGCATCGCGACGAACGTGTGCCTCGACGAGTCGAAGGCGCGCTCGCGGCGCGTGCGAGGCCCCGAGCTCGGACCGCCGAGCGATCCGGACCTGCCGCCCGCCCCCGCGACGCCGGAGGACGAGTGGATCGAGCCGTGCCCGTCGTCGTGGCTCGAAGGAAACGATCCGGCGAGCGCATACACGCTCGAGGAGAGCGTGGCGCTCGCGTTCGTCGCCGCCCTCCAGGTGCTCACGCCCTCGCAGCGCGCGGTGCTCCTCCTGCGCGACGTCGTCGGCCTGACGGCGGAGGAGACGGCGGCAGCCCTCGAGACCACCGTGTCGGCCGTGAACAGCGCCCTTTCGCGCATCGCGTGCGCCGCGCCCTCGAGACGCGCCTGTTCCGTACCCTGCCTTTCGAGGCCAACGGCAGGCCCGCGGTCGCCTTCTATCGACGCGGGGACGACGGGTCGGCACGCCTCTTCGCCCTCCAGGTGCTGGAGGTCGAGCGGGCGGGCGTGCGGACGATCGATCACTTCGTGGGCGCCTGCGCGCATCGCGCGCTGTTCGCAGCGGGACTGCCGCAGACGCTGGCTGGAGACTGAAGTCTGGAGCCTGGAGCCTGGAGCCTGGAGCCTGAAATCACGACAGCAGCGCGAACGTCTGCTGGTTCAACGCGACGACGGCGTCGCCGGACCACAGCTCGCGCATCTCGACGAAGAAGTTGTCCGCGCCGACGACGCCGCGCGCCCGGTAGAAGAGCGGCTCGGCAGGGTCGAGCGTGCGCGGATCGACGAAAAGCTCCATCGTGTAGCCCACGGTCGCGACCGCGCGCGGCGCGGATTCGACCGCGAGCACGGTCGGCCACCACGCGTCGAGGAGCCCGGCGACGCCCGCCTCGTCGAGCACCGACGGCGGCGTCTTCTCGCGGATCCAGCCCTCCGCCGCGGGCTCGTTGCCGCCCGCGAACGGCAGCGGCCCGGTCGACCGGTACTCGTACTTGTCCGCGAACACGGGACCGAGCGGCGGCTCTACCGGCAAGGGCTCGATGTCACGCCACGGAGGCCGTGCCGGCGGCGGCGGACGGAACGACGCCGGGCGGACGGCTCGCGGCGAAGCGAGCGCCGCGCTCCCACGCGCGACGAGCGCGCCGTCCTGCTCGAGCCGAGCCTCGACGAACGACGCGCTGCTCCCGCGACGAAGCAGCGCCGCGCGCACGACGAACGGCCCCGGGAGCGCCGGCGCGCAGAGCTCGGCGGAGAGCGAGCGCAAGCGACGCGTACGATCCTGCTCGAACGCGACGATCGCGCGGGTCAGGATGCCGACGACGACGCCGCCGAAGGCGCCTTTGCCCTGCTGCCACCGATCGGGGAGCTCTCCCGTCCACTCGTGCTCGGCGGAGTCTCTCGGGCGGATGGCGGTGGCGTTCTCGAACGGGGACGTCATCGTGCTCCTTTGCCGAATGCTCGGCATGCACGGAGGATCTCGTCGGACAGCTCGGTGCCTTTCACGGCCCGAGCGAGGCTGATCCCCCCGTACATGAGCGCGATCATCCCGAGCGCCGTCATGCGCTTCGACGCGGCGTCTCCGTCCGCGAGGTGCTTCGTGATCTCGTCGGCGAACTCGCTGAGCTGCTCGGCGAGCACCTCCTTGTGCTCGGGCGTGGTCGTCGTCACCTCGCCGACGATCGCCGGCATGGGGCAGCCGTTCGCGGGATCGTCGCGGTGCGCGGCCGAGAGATAGCGTTTCAGGAGCACCCCCGCGCGCGCGGCGAGCGGCTTGTCTTCGATCCGCGCGAAGAGCTTCTCGCGCATGAGCTTCGCGGTGCGGCGGATCGCTTCGTCGACGAGCGCCTCCTTCGAGGCGAAGTGCGCATAGAAGCCGCCGACCGTGAGCCCCGCGCCGCTCATCACGTCGGAGACCCGAGAGCCCGCGATGCCCTTCTCGCGAAGGAGCTTGCAGGCGGACGCGATGATCGCGGCGTGCGTACGTTCCTTCTGCTCGAGCCTCGCGTTCACGGCTCCCCTCCTCCGCCTCGGTTCGAGCGCGCCATGTGATCGGCGAGCACCTCGTGCACCTTCGCAGGATGCGTCAGCGGCGCCATGTGGTTCACGCCCGCCACCTCGACGAGCCTCGCGTTCGGGCGGCCGCGGACGAAGGCGCGCGACATCGCCCGCGAGGCCACGGTGGTGCGTTCACCGACCGCCACGGTCGTCGGCGCCGTGACGACCCAGCGATCGAACGGCGTCTCGTCGAAGAACACCGACCGGACCTCCTGGAACATCTTCCAGCCGAGCGCGCGCGTCGCCTCACGCAGCGGCTCGGGCATCCGCGACCACGACCCCGGACGGTTCCAGTAGTCGATGAACGTCTCGAGCCACTCCTCGCGGCCGCCCTTCTGTTCGTCGTGGAGGAACCACGGGTTCGCCGCGAACTCGCGCGCCTGCCGGACGGCCTCGGGATCCGTGTCGGCGTCGTTCGCCGTGCGCAGCGCTCCGAAGAGGACGGGCTCGAAGAAGAACGCGGACGCGACGCGATCCGCGAGCGCCGACATCACGTGGAGCGCGACGAGCGCGCCGTACGAATGCGCGACGACGTGAACGCGCGAGGCGTCGTCGGGGATCGCCTTCGCCACCTCGACGGCGTCGTCCTTCGCCGTCACGACGCGTCCGCGCTCGACGGGCGGGTTCGGCGGATACCCGATGTTCGCGGGCAGGAGCTTCTTCCGGCGACCGATCGCCTCGTCCGGGACACCCGACCAGAGCAAGGGACCGGTCCCGGTCGAGTGGATGAAGAGGACGACCTCGCTCGGGGAGCTCATATGACACTCATCATATGATCGTGAACATGCGAGAGGCAAGGCGCCACGGACGGCGCCTTCGGGCCGCGCGACGCGCGCGGGGATCGTCAGCCTCGGGCGGCCGGCCGTGCCGCGAAGCTCCGGGCGATCGCATCGCTCACGATCCGGATCGGCGCCACGCGACGCTTCGCCTGGGGGACGACCAGCCAGATGCGGTACGCCTTGTCGAAGCTCGGCAGCACGTGCACGAGCTCGGGTGTCGTGTCGCCGACGTAGTCGGGTAGTTGCACGATCCCCATGCCGGCGACGGCGGCGGCGACGAGGACCGACGCGCTGTTCGCCTGGAAGACGACGTTCAGCCCGTCGGTGCGCAGGCGCCGGAACGGCTGGCCGTTCGAGCGCATCGCCTCGTCGTAGGTGAGGATCCGGTGCCCCTCGAGGCTGCCGGAGACACGGCGCTCCGCGAGGTAGTCGCGCGAGGCGTAGAGCCGGAACCAGCGCTCGGCCAGCCTCCGGCACGCGAGACGCGGATCCGTCGGCCGAACGAGCCGGATGGCGAGATCGGCCTCGCCGCGCAAGAGATCCACGCGCGCGAACCCGGTGGTCACGAGCGCGCGGATCCCCGGGTGACGTTCCTGCACCGCGCGCAACGCGGGGACGACGAAGTGCTCCGCGATGGTCTCGCTCGTGGCGACGCGCACGAGCGCCTCGACGTTCGCTCCGGACTCGGCCGCCTGCGCCGAGAGCTCCTCCGCGGCCTCCGCCATGCGCTCGGCCGCCGCGAGGACCCGCGCGCCTGCCGGCGTGAGCACCCAGCCCCCGGGCGTCCTCGTGAAGAGCTCGCTCTCGAGCCGGCTTTCGAGCGACGCGATCCGACGCCCGACGGTCGTCGCATCGACCCCGAGGATCTTGGCCGCCTTCGCGATGCGCCGCGAATTGGCCACGGCGAGAAAATACCGGACGTCGTTCCAGTCGAGAGAGCGGGCCGCGTCGCGAGCGACCATGGCCGAGAGACTATACCGAGAGCCCTTCTCGCTCGCCGCTCCGAGCCCGGTCGGCGCGCAGGATCCTCCTCAGGTTCTCGAGCGCCGGTCGCATCTCGCCGCGCGAGATCGTCCGCACCGTGTCCGCGATCGCCGTGTTGAGCGGGACCGGCACGCCGAGCGCGGCGCCTCGCCGGACCACGTAGCCGTTGATGTGCTCGATCTCCGTCGGCCGGCCGCGCTCGAAGTCCTGGAGCATCGACGGCTGGACGTCGCCGTACCCCGCGAGGACCTGCTCGATCCACGCGTCCCGCTTCGCCGGCGGCGGGATCGGCTCCACGAGCATCCGCTCGGGTCGCACGCCGCTCGCGAGCGCGACGGCGAGCGCCTCGTCGTACGTCCGCTCGAACAGCGCCCGACCATCGGGATCCGCCACGTAGCGGCGCATCGTCGTCCCGGCGACGGCGCCGAGGGTAGTGACCGAGCAGTTCAAGAGGAGCTTCGACCAGATGGCGCCACGCATGTTCGCGGTCGCCCTCACGTCGACGCCGCGCGCGAGCCAATCGCGAACCTCCTCGACGCGCGCGGAGACACCGCCCGAGAGCTCGCCCACGAGGAGGTGCCCGGCGTTGCGTTGCTCGTAGACGCCGGGCGACTTCATGGTCGCCCCCAGGTTCGAGAGCCCGCCGAGCACGTGGACGTCGGGGAGCCGCTCCGCGAGCACCTGAGCGACGGCGCCGTTCTGGATCGGCAAGAGCGCGCCGCCTCGGGCGAGCGCGGCGGCGCAGCGGGGCGCCACCGCGAGGGCGTCGTCCGCCTTCGTCGCCAACACCACGAGGTCGAAGGCCCCGGAGGGCCAGCCGTCCAGAGGACGGACGTCGACCGACGCGACGGCGACGTCTCCGCCGATCCCCGAGACGCGGAGGCCCGTCGTGCGGAGCGTGGAGGCCGTGCGCTCGTCACGCACGGCGAGCGCGACCTCCACGCCTCGAGCCAAGAGGCGCGCGCCGATGACGCCGCCGAGCGCGCCGACTCCGACGATGAGCGTTCGCATGTGCTCACAAGATCGCGATCCCGGCGCGCGCGTCCACCGGGCATCGGCGCCGCTGCTGCTGCACGAATGCAGGGCGTGCGCGTGCTCGTCGCGCCGAGCCCATCACCGCCGGCGGGGCGTGCCCCCGCCCTGCTTCCGGGCCCGCTTCCCTCGCGCGATCTCGGTCGCGAGCGCCTCGAGGTGCGGATCCCAGAATCGGCGGAAGCGCTCGAGCCACGCGTCGACCTCCGCGAGCGGGCGGGTGTCGACGGCGTACACGCGCCGCGTGCCCTCCACCCGCACCGTCGCGAAGCCGCTGTCGCGCAGGACCTTCAGGTGCTGCGAGACGGCCGACTGCGTGATCCCGAACTCACGGGAGATGACCGCGACGACCTCGCCGGACGAGTGCTCGCCGTCGGCGAGCAGCTCCAGGATCCGGCGGCGCACCGGGTCGCCGAGGACATCGAACGCATGCATCAGCCCCCAGTGTAGAACGCAATCGTCCGCTCGGCCTTCGCACGCGCCTCGGCGGGGTCTTCCCCGGATTCGGCGTGCGCCACGCCCCACGCCTCGCCGCTGGCGCGCATGAAGGCCTTCCCCTCGTCGGACTTCGACCACGCCTCCTTCCAGGCGTCGTCGAGGGTCCTCGCCGGATCGGCCACGTGCAGCTCGAGGCCCTCGAGCGCGAGATCCCACCCGACGCCCACCGCGGCCGGCCCGAACTTCTTCAAGTGCTCCTCACCGACGCCGTCGCGCGGCGCGATGTGCTCGAGCGTGAGGCGAGCCTTCTTCCCCTCGGGGGCCAGCCGAACCTGCAGCCACGAAGTGCTGCCGCCGAACTCCCAGGTCACGTCGAACGCCTCGGGAGGATCGCAGCGGGTGATCGTGCCGGAGGCATTGCCCTGCACCTGATACCGCCCGCCGAGCTTCAGCTCCCCGTCCACGCGCGCGAACCAGCGAGCGATCCGCTCCGGCTTCGTGATCGCGTCCCAGAGATCCTCGACCGTCGTGTCGTAGGTCCGCGTGGCGATCGCGACGATCACGGGCTTGCCGAGGTGCTCACGGTTCTCCACCCGTCGGTGCTCGGCTCCGAAGACCTTCTTCATGTGCAGTCCTCCAACGAAGTGCCTGCCGCCTTGTTACAGCATGCGCTTATATTAGTCACAACTAAAATTTCCGCCGTGACGACGGGGGGGGTGGCGGTTGCCCACGCCTCGTACACTTGCGCCAGCACCAGCGCACGACCGCGAGGCTTCATGCGGGTGGCTCGGACGGGAACGTCGTCGAGCAGGACCGCGCCTCCCAGTTTCTCGCACGCGAGCCTCTGAACGGTCGCTGCTCACCGCCAGGACGAGGCGCGGCCGCGCTTGCGCCGCTCGGCGGGATCGCGACACGATGTGCCGCCGTGTTCGACTCTCATGCGCATCTCCAAGATCCGCGCATCGACGATCCCGTCGCGATGTGGGAGCGCGCGCGGGCGGCAGGCGTTCGCCGCGTGCTCCTCGCGGGAGTGGACGCCGCCGACTGGGAGAGGCAAGCCGCGCTCGAGCATCTCGAAGGCGTGAGCCGCAGCGTCGGGGTCCACCCGCAGGTCGTCGCCGCGCTCGGACCGCGGGAGCGCGAAGAGCAGATGGAGGCGCTCGAGCGGGCCCTCGAGAACCGCAGCCCCGCGGTCGTCGCGCTCGGCGAGATCGGGATGGACGGCGTCGGAGAGCGCCGGGCCACCTACGGCGCGCAGGCGGAGCTCTTCGAGGCGCAGCTTCGCCTCGCTCGCCGTCACGACCTGCCGGTCATCCTGCACGTGCTGCGCGCGCACGAGGAGGCCTTGAAGGTGATCGATCGCGTCGGTCTCCCCGCCGCGGGCGGCGTCGTCCACAGCTACAGCGGGAGCCCCGAGCTCGTGCCGCGCTACGTCGAGCACGGCCTCTCGATCTCCTTCTCCGGATCGGTGACGTGGCACGAGGGCGGCAGGGCCGCGCGAGCGGTCCGCGCGTGCCCCCTCGATCGGCTGCTCGTCGAGACCGACAGCCCGGATCAGACGCCGAAGGACAAGCGGCCCCGTCTCAACGAACCGGCGTACTTGCTCGATGTCGTGCGCACGATCGCCGAGATCAAAGGCATGCCGCCCGAGGAGATCGCCGAGCTGACGACACGGAACGCGTGTCGTACCTTCCGACTGGAGACGACATGACGGCGCCCGCGCGCTTCGAACCCGAGGTCCAGCCCACCCCCGAGCCGTTCAAGCTCCATCGCCGCTTCGACCGTCTCGGACGCCTCTACGGCGACACGGCGGTCGAGCGTTTGTCCCGCGCGCACGTCCTCGTCATCGGCCTTGGCGGCGTCGGATCGTTCGCCGTGGAGGCGCTCGCGCGGAGCGGGATCGGAAAGCTCACGCTCGTCGACTTCGACCGCGTGTGCGTCACCAACACGAACCGTCAGCTCCAGGCGCTCTCGACGAACGTCGCGAAGAAGAAGGCCGACGTCTTGGCCGAGCGCATCGCGCTCATCAACCCGCGGCTCGCGGTGACGTCGATCCCGATCTTCTACGGCGCCGCCACCGCGAACCGGATCCTCCGCAGCGACGTCGACTTCGTCGTCGACGCGACCGACAACGTGACCGCCAAGTGCCACCTCCTCTCGGAGTGCCGCGAGCGCGGCCTTCGCGTCGTCACCACCCTCGGCGCCGCCGGGCGCATCGATCCGCTGGCCGTGACGACGAGCGACCTCGCGCGCACCGAGGGAGATCGCCTGGCGGTCGCGATCCGCCGCATCCTCCGGCGCAAGTACGGCTTTCCCGAGCGGGGCAACTTCGGGATCCGCGCCGTCTGGTCGCGCGAGCCTGCGCGGGATCCGATGCCGCTCGCGTACGACGGAGACGAAGGCTTCCGCTGCGTGTGCCCGGGCGGAAAGAACGAGCATCACTCGTGCGAGGAGCGCTCGGTCGTCCGCGGCTCGGCGAGCTTCGTCACGGGTACCTTCGGCCTCGTCGCGGCGAGCGTCGTCGTGAACGCGATCGCGAGCGGAGAGGTGCCGATCCCCTAGCTCGCCCGGCGTCAGATCGGGAACAGCAGGTGGACGAGCTCGCCTCGGCCTCGCACGCCGTGCTTCTCGTACACGCGGGACAGGTGTTGCCGCACGGTCTTGTCGCTCATCGAGAGGACCTGCGCGATCTCCGGGCTCGAAAGCCCCTTCAAGGCGAGCAACGCGACCTCGGACTCCCTCGGAGTGAGCCCGGCCCGCGCGAACGCGCTCGCGACGGTCTCCGCCAGATCCGGGCGCGCAGCCATCAGGCGCTCGATCACGGCGATGAGCTCCGCCGCGCGGAAGGGTTTCTCGAGCAGGTGCGACGCTCCGAGGTTGAGCGCGCTCTTCACCTTCGCGACGTCGGCGAAGGCGGTGACGACGACGACCGGCGCGCGTCGCGTGCGGGCCCTCAGCGCCTCGAGGACGCGGAGCCCTCCCTCGTCGTCGGATCCGAGCACGACGTCGATGACCGCGACGTCCGGAGGATGACGCCCCTCGAGCAGACGGAGCGCGGTCCGCACGTCGTTCGCCGCCGAGACCTCGTATCCGGCGCGCTCGAGCGCGCGTCCGAGCGCGCCCTGAGCCTCGGGCTCGTCCTCGACGAGCAAGAGCCGTGGTCGGTACGTCGTGCTCATGCAGCCTCCGCGCGGACCGGGACGACCAGCTCGAAGGACGTCGAGAAGCCCGGGACGTCCGCCGTCACGAGCTCGCCTCCGAGCGTCCGAGCGAGCGCACGCGCGATCGCCAGGCCGAGGCCGAGCCCCCTCGCCTTCTCCGTTCGAAGCGGCTCGAACGCCGCGGCACGTCTCGACTCGGGCAGCCCCGGCCCGTCGTCGCTCACGCGGAGCACGACGCGATCCTCGCACGCGCGCTCGAGGATCCGCACCTCCACCGTGCGAGCGCGGCACGCGCCCGGCCCGCCCTCGAGCGCGTTCCCGACGAGATTGTCCAGGATGATCCGAATCAGCTCGGCGTCGACGGCAGCGGCCGCGTCGCGGTCGCCTTCGAGTCGGAGCTCGACCCCGCGCTCGGCCGCGAGCGGACGGAGCGACTCGACGATCTCGGCGGCGGCCTCTCCGATCGGACGTACCGGTCGCTTCTCGGGACCGCGCCGCGTCAGCGACCGCAGCGCATCGAGAGGCACGAGGGTCCGATCCATCTGCCGCCGCACGCGTGCGACCTGCTCGACGATCGCCGCCGAGTCTCCCGTACGCGCGATGTCTTCGAGCTCCTCGACGAGCAGCCCCAACGCGTGGAGCGGGTTCTTGAGCTCGTGCAACGTCGACGCAGCGACGACCCAGACCGCCTGATCGCGCTCGACGTGACGCAGCCGCGACCGCAGCTCCTCGGCGCGCAGCGCCTCGGCACGCGCCAGCCGCGAGCGAAGATGGAGCCAGTGGAACGCGAGGCCGAGGAGGGCGCCTGCGAGGACCGGGATCCCTCGATCGACGAACGCATGGAACGCGAAGAACGCGCGGGCCCAGCCGACGCGTGCCCAATCCGTCTTCGCCCATTCGTCCGTCTGCGTATTGAGGAAGGCGTACGCCAGGCCGAGGACGAGCCCGGCGGCCACGTACAGGTACGGGCGGCGCGAACCAGCCGATGCGACCGAGCTCATGCTCACCGAAAGCTAGCGCGAACCGCGACGAAAGCGACTCCGACAGTTGCCGGATGTACGGCTCGGCTCGGTCGCCGTAGACGAGATCCGTGGATCGCCGGCGAAAGAGAGCCGCCGCACTCGCGGTCGTCACGGCAGTGCTCCTTCTTGCACGCGCCGATGCGCTCGCGTCGCCCACGGGCGGGAGCGCATCGCCCGCTGGCGCGACGCCCCCCCACGAGACGACCGTCGACGACGCGCCTCCGATCACGCTCGCGCGCGCGATCCAGGACGGCGCGAGGCGTGGCCCTGCGGTGGTGGAGGCATCGCGCAACCGCGAGGCCGCGGCGGAGTTCGCGCGGCATCCCGGCTCCTCGCTGCCGTCCGTCCCGCAGGCCACGGTGATGGCCGGCGCACGTCGTCCGTACAACCTGCCGACCGGGCCGGAGATCGTGCTCACCGTGCAGCAGGACGTCTCGATGCGCGGACTCGGCGCAGCACGGAAGAAGGCCGCCGAGTGGGCTGCGCGGGCGGCGACCAACGACCTCGAGAGGGCGCGGATCGAAGCCGCCGCGACGGCCGCCCTCGCGTGGGTCGATCTGCTCGAGGCCCAGTCCTTGCTCCACCTCCGGCGGATCGCAGCCGAAGACGCGTCGCGCCTCGAACGCATCGCCGACGTCCGCGTGACGAGCGGCGTCGCGACCGCGGTCGAACGTTCGCTCGCGAAGGCCGAGGTCGGCACGGCGCAGCTCGCGGTCCTCGACGCCGAGGGACGTGCGACCGAAGCGAGGCTCGCGCTCGCGCACGCGACGGGCATCGCGATGGATCGACCGCTCGTCGCCGCCGGAAGCCTCGAGGGCACCGACGAGTCCGCGATCGACGGCCGAGCCGTCCTCGACGGCCTCGGGCATCACCCGGCCGTGCGTGCCGCCGAGGCACGCGCGAGCCTCGCGGCCGCCGAGGGCTCCGTCGCCCGGGCGACCGCGGCCCCGACGTTCTCCCTCGGCGCGTCCGTCTGGCGCGAAGGCTCCGGCGATCATGCCGCCGCTGCGATCGTGTCCGTGCCTCTGCCCTTCTTCGATCCCGCGCGACACGAAGTCGGCCGACAGAACACCGTCGCCGAGGCTGCGCGGAGCCACGCGGCCCGCCTGCGCTCCGAGCTCGAGCGCGAGACGCGCCTCGCGCTGCACGAGCACGAGCACGCGCGCGCGGTGCGTGTACAGATCCGCGATGGCGTCGTCCAGCCGACGAGGAGCGCGCTCGACACCGCGATGAAGGCGTACTCGGCCGGCACGAGCGATCTCGGCGTCGTCCTTCTCGCCCGTCGTTCCGCGCTCGCGGCGGAGGAGCGACTCGTGAGCGCGATGGCCGACGTCTGGCGCGCCGACATCCGGCTGTCGGCGCTCGCCGGAACCCTGCTGAAGGAGGGCTCGCGATGAGGTGCCTTCTACACGCATCGATCGTAGCGGTCCTCTCCCTCGCCGGCTGCAATCGACGGGACGACGCGGCGGTCAAGGCGAGCGCTGGTCCGGCGGAGACCGCCGCGGCCCCGGCACGCCGCTCGGTGCAGGTCTCCCCGGATCTCGTGGCGCAGGGACGGATCCGCACCGTACGCGCGACGCGCCGGCCGCCGACGGGTGCGATCCGGCTCCCGGCCGAGATCGTCTCGAGCGCCGAAGGCGCTGCCGAGGCAGGCTCTCTGCTCGCGGGGCGCATCGCCCGGTTCGAGGCACGCGAAGGCGATCGCGTGAAGAGCGGACAGGTGCTCGCGTGGATCGACGCGCCCGAAGCCGCCCGCGCCATCGCCGACCTCGTACGCGCGCGCACGCGCACCGAGACGCAAGCCCGCAAAGTGGCACGTCTCGAAGGGCTCGTCGCGTCCGAGGCCGCCACGCAGATCGCGCTCGACGAGGCGAAGCTCGAGCTCGAGCTCGCGCGCGCCGATCTCGCGGCCGCGCGCACGCTCGTCGCGAGCTTCGGGCTCGCCGAGCCCGCGCCGACCGCCGGCGCGCCGGTCCTGTCCGCTCGCCTTCCCGTACGAAGCCCGGTCGACGGCACCGTCGTGGAGAGGACGGCGGCCCTCGGTGCGCACGTGGAGCCGAACACGCCCATCTTCCGTCTCGTGAGCGAGGGGCGCGTGCTCGTCGAGGCGCGTGTCGCGGACGGATCGAGCGTCGTCCTCGCTCCCGGGAGCCTCGCGCACGTCGAGCCGCGCGGAGGTCCGCGATGCACGGCGCGCGTGCTCGGGGCGCTGCCGCAGGTCGACGCCGCGACCCGGAGCCGCCGCGTCCGGCTCGTCCCGGACGACGGCTGCAAGGGCCTCGTGCCGGGCGCGCAGGCGGAGGTGGAGATCGAGGTGCCCGTCACGGCGAGCTCGGACGCGGGGGTCGAGCAGGTGCTCGTCGTCCCTGCCGCGGCCCTCGTCGAGCTCAAGTCCGCGACGATCGCGTTCGTGAAAGCGCGCGAAGCCGGCGTGTTCGACGTCCGCGCCGTCGAGCCCGGGCTCCGCGTCGGCGAAGACCGCGTCGTGCTCGCCGGCGTGGACGAAGGCGAGGAGGTCGTCGTCGAGGGCACGGTCCTCCTCAAAGGGGAGCTGATGCGGGGCGAGCTCGGAGGCGAGGATTGATCGGCGCGATCGTCGCCGCGTGCGTGCGGCACCGGTGGGCCGTCTTGCTCACGACGGTGCTCCTCTCGCTGCTCGGCGTGCGCGCTTGGCGTGCGCTGCCCGTCGACGCGGTGCCCGACGTCACGAACGTCCAGGTGCAGGTCCTCACGGCCGCGCCGGGGCTGTCGCCCCTGGAGGTCGAGGCGCTCGTCACGCGTCCGGTGGAGCTCGCGCTCGCAGGCCTCCCACGGACGACGCAGATCCGCAGCGTCTCGCGCTCCGGCGTGTCCGCCGTCACCGTCGTGTTCGACGACGACCTGCCCATCGAAGACGCGCGCGCGTTCGTCTCGCAGCGCCTGCCGGCGGCGCGAGAGGCGGTCCGCGGCGTCGGGTCACCCGAGATGGGCCCGATGACGACCGGGCTCGGCGAGGTGCTGCACTTCACGATGCGCTGGCCCGGCCACTCGCCGGCGGAGATCCGGACGCTGCTCGACTGGGAGGTCGCGTACGCGCTCCGGACGGTGCCCGGCGTCGTCGAGGTGAACGGCTGGGGCGGTGACACGCGGCAGATCGACGTGCTCCTCCGTCCGGCGGACCTCATCGCACGCAAGATCACGCAGGAGGACGTCGAGCAGGCGCTCCTCGCGGGCGGACACTCCACCGGAGGCGGCGCGATCGTCCGCGGCGGGGAGCAGGCCATGATCCGCCTCGACGGCGCGTACCGCAGCATCGACGCGGTCGCGTCGCAGGTCGTGACGACGCGCGACGGCGTCCCGATCCTCGTGCGCGACGTCGCGGACGTCACCGAAGGACGCGCGTTCCGCCTCGCGGCGGCGACCGCGGACGGCGAAGGCGAGACGGTCTACGGCATGGTGCAGATGATCGCGGGCGGCAACGCGCACGAGATCGTCGCACGTGCGCGCGAACGTCTCGCAGAGGTCGAGAAGCGCCTGCCCGAAGGCGTGGAGCTACGGGTCTTCTACGACCGCGCCGCGCACGTCGATCGCGTAATCGCCACGGTTCGGACGTCCCTGCTCGAGGGAGGCGTCGTCGTCATCGTCGTCCTGTTGCTCCTGCTCGGCGACCTTCGTGCCGGTCTCGTGGTCGCGACCACGATCCCGCTCGCGATGCTCGGCGCGTTCGCGTTCATGAGCGTGTCCGGCACGTCCGGGAACCTGATGAGCCTCGGCGCGATCGACTTCGGGCTCGTCGTCGACGGCGCCGTCGTCGTCGTCGAAGGAGCGCTGGCCGCCATGGCGGCGCAGAAAGTCGGGGCATCGGCGGCGCTCGCGTCCGAGGCCCGCGTCCTCGGACGGCCGCTCGCCTACGGCGTCGTCATCGTCGCGATCGTCTACGTACCCGTGCTCCTCCTCGAAGGCGTCGAGGGGAAGCTGTTCCGGCCGATGGCGCTCACCGTGCTCTTCGCCCTCGGCACGGCGATCGTGCTCACCTTCACGTGGATCCCCGCGCTCGCCTCGGTCGCGCTCGGGCGCGCCCACGACGGCGATCCGCGCCTCGTCCGATGGCTCCGGCGCATCTACGATCCGACGCTCGATTTCCTCCTTCGTCGTCCTGGAGCCGCGGCAACCCTCGCCGTCGTGATGCTCGGCCTCGGCATCGCCGCCGGCATCACGCGCGGGGTGGAGTTCGTGCCTCGGCTCGAGGAGGGCGACCTCGTCGTGCAGGTCACGCGTCCGCCGAGCGTGTCGCTCGAGGAGGCCGTCACCGGCACGACGACGATCGAGCAGACGCTCCGGCGCTTCCCCGAGGTGAGCACCGTCGTATCGCGCACCGGCAGTCCCGACGTCGCCACGGACGTGATGGGCGTCGAGCAATCCGACGTCTTCGTCATGCTGAAGCCGCGCAGCGCATGGCGAAAGGGCACCACGCGCGAGTCGCTCGCCGCCGAGATGTCCGAGGCGCTCCACCGCTCGCTGCCCGGCACGGCCTTCGGTTTCACGCAGCCGATCGAGATGCGCACGCACGAGCTCCTCGGCGGGACGAAGAGCGACGTCGGGCTCAAGATCTTCGGCGACGACCTCGCCGTCCTCGAGCAGCTCGCGTCGCGAATCGCGCACGAGGTCGCCTCGATCCCCGGAGCCGCGGACGTCCGCGTCGAGCCGCTCTCCGGCCTCCCACTCCTCACCGTCCGCCCCGATCCCGCACGCGCAGGTCGCCTCGGCCTTCCGCCGAGCGCGGTGGCCGCGACCATCGAGGGCATGAAGGCCGGACGTCCCGTCGGCGTGCTCGTCGAAGGCGAGCGACGATTCGACGTCCGCGTCCTCTTCCCGCCGCCGCCGAGCCCGGAGGCGATCGCCGCGACGCTCGTGCCGTTGCCCGGCGGGGCGAGCGCGCCGCTCGGACAGCTCGCCGAGGTGAAGATGGAAGAGGGCCCGGCGATCGTCAGCCGCGAAGGCGCTCGCCGGCGCGTCCTCGTCGAGGCGAACGTACGCGGCCGCGACCTCGGCTCCTTCGTGCAGGAGGTGAAGACGCGTCTTTCCGCGCATCCGATTCCTCCCGGCTACCACGTCGAGGTCTCCGGGGAGTACGAGCACCTCGTCCACGCCGCTGCGCGCTTCGCGGTGCTCGTGCCCTGCACGCTCCTCGCGGTCTTCGTCCTCCTCTACCTCTCCTTCGGCGAAGGGCGCGCCGCGCTCGTCGTCCTCGCGAACGTCCCGCTCGCGACGAGCGGCGGCCTCCTCGCCCTCGCCGCGAGAGACCTCACGCTCTCGGTGAGCGCCGTCGTCGGCCTGCTCGCGCTGTTCGGCGTCGCGACGCTGAACGGGAGCGTGCTCGTGACGGCATTGCGTGACCGCCTCGCCGCGGGCGATCCACCCCTCGAGGCAGCGCGGACGGCCGCACGCGCCAGGTTCCGTCCCGTGCTGACCACCGCGCTCGTCGCTGCCGTGGGCTTCGTCCCGATGGCGATGGCGACCGGCTCAGGCGCCGAAGTGCAGCGTCCGCTCGCCACCGTCGTCATCGGCGGCCTCGTGACCGCGACGATCCTCACGCTCGGCGTCCTTCCGAGCATCGGCGCCCGCGTCCTCGCGCGACCTTCGAGCGACGCGACAGCGCGCTCCGCGTGAGCACAGGAGCTCGCCCCTCGCCGCAGCGCGAGCGTTCGCTCAGAGGCACCCGATCAGCGCGTCGTACACGGACGTCGTTTTTCCCGGCAGCGGCGCGTGGAGCGGCTCGGGTACGGAGAGCGCGCTCAGGAGATCGCTCGCGCGGGCATCCACCTCGACGAAGCAGCGCTTCGTCGCCGTCATCGCGGAGATCTCGCCGCGAGCGCCCACGGACAGGTCGGCGGCGGCGAACGTCCAGGCGCAGCGTGAGACGCGCTCGGTGGCGCGCTCGACGGAGCACACGAACCCGAGCGGCGCGATGTCCGCATATTCGCCTTCGCAGAAGGTGTCCCCGCAGATCTCGTCGAAGTCCCGCGCGAGGCGGCGCTTCGTCTCGGACCATGCCGCGCCGCCGCCCGGGCTCCGCTCCTTCGCCCACTCGGCGAGCTCGACGAACAGGCTCTCGTCCGACCGCGGCGGCTGCGAAGGAGCGGCCACGCTTTCGAAGCATGCGACGAGGCCGTCGTGGAAGGATTTGCCCGTGCCAGGCAGCGGCGCGTGCAGGGCGTCGTCGCCTGCGGCGCTCAGGACGTCGAGCATCGCCTTGGCGCTCCCCGCCACGGGGATCTTGCACGTGAAGACGCGCGCTTCGCTCGAGAGCTCGCCCGTCCGAGCGTCGACATGCTCGACGCTGCCGCCGAGCACCCACGTGCAGTCCTTCATCTTGCGGGCCTTCTCCGTCGACGAGCAGGAGATCTGCACGGTCGACAGGCTCGACCAGACCCCGCTGCAGAGGGTCTCGCCGCAGCTCCGTTCGAAGCCGCGCTTCAGCGCCGACTGGACCTCGTACCAGCGGTCGAGGTCGTGGCCGTCGAGCGTGATCCAGAGGTCCGCGTACGTCGTGAGCGCGTCCTCGTTCTGCGCGACGTCCTCCGCCGCCGGCGACGCGCAGCCGAAGCCGAGCGCCGTCGAGAGGACGAAAGCGAAGATCGAAGCACCGATGCGGTTCATGAAGCGGCCCTTCATAGAGCCGTCCGCACGAGACGCAAGAGGCACAGCGCCGTGAGACGCGTGATGCTGCCGTTCGGCCATGTCCATCGTGGTCATGGCCGCCGCTCATCGAAGAACCGTGCCGTCGACCCGCATTCGAAATCACTCGAGATTCGGACGCGCTCCTCCGGCCCGGGCCGATCGGGGCCAGGCCCTGAGACGTCCCGGCATCGCGCTCGTCGCGCCGATCGAGGCCTCGAGACATCACCGAGCGGCCACGCGCTGGCGCAGCCAGGTCGTGAGCCAGCTCGCCGAAGCGCACGCCGCCATGACGATGCCCATCGGTCGCGCGGAGCCGTCGTTCAGCAGCCCGACGAGCGACGACGCAGTCGCCGCGATCGCGAACTGGACGAAGCCGAGCACGGCCGACGCGAGCCCCGCGCGCTCGCCCTGCCCGTCCATCGCGAGCGCGACCGCGTTCGAGCCGATGAAGCCGAGCGCGATCATGTACGCGAGGAGCGCCGGAACGACGGCGAAGAGACCGCCGTATCCCGTCACGCAGACGACGAGCAGCGCCATGCCGATCGCCGCGAAGACGGCGGTCGTCCACGCGAGGATCTTCGCCGGCGTATGCCGCCCGAGGAGGAAGCGATTCACCTGCGAGGCCGCGATGTAGCCGAATGCGTTGGCGCCGAAGATGAAGCCGTACTTCTGGGCGGGGACGCCGAAGAGCTCGATGAGGACGAAGGGCGAGCCCGAGATGTACGCGAACATACCGGCCTGCGCGAACGCCCCCGTGAGCGTGTAGGCGACGAAGCTGCGATCGCGAGCGATCTCGCGCAGCGAAGCGCCCATCGTCCGGAGGTCGATCCGCGCCGAGCGCCTCTTCGCCGTCTCGGGCAAGAAGCCGACGACCGCGGCGAACGCCGCCACGCCGAGCGCGGCGAGGAGCGCGAAGATCGCGCGCCATCCGGCGACGAGGAGGATCCATCCCCCGGCGAGCGGCGCGATCATGGGCGCGATCCCCATGACCAGCGTGAGCAGGGCGAGCATGCGAGCCGCCGCCGCACCGACGTGGAGATCGCGCACCACGGCGCGCGCGATGACCTGTCCCGCAGCTCCGCCGAGCGCCTGCGCGAAACGGAGCGCGACGAGTGCGCCGATGGAAGGCGCGAGCGCACACGCGATCGACGCGATCACGTAGAGGGCGAGGCCGACGTAGAGCGGCGCCTTGCGCCCGAAGCGATCCGTCAGCGGACCGTAGACGAGCTGACCGACACCGAGGCCGGCGAAGTAGGCGGCGAGCGTGAGCTGCGTCGCCGACGCGCTCGTGTGGAGCTCCCGCTGGATCGACGGGAGGCTCGGCAGATACATGTCGATCGTGAACGGCCCCAGGGCGATGAGCCCTCCGAGCACGAGGACGATCGCCACGCTCGACGAGGACGGACGAGGTCGTGCATCGCCCGAGGCGACGTTCGCGCCCTGCTCGTGGCTGCCTGCGTCGGCGGCGCTCATCGGCGTCCTCCCTTGCCCGCCCCTCCCTCGTCGCGGCTCGCGCCCACGTTCGCGCTCATGAACGCGCCGAGGCGGCGAAGCGTCTCGAGGAACCGCGTCCGCTCGGAAGCCTCGAGCGCCTCGAACAAGCGCGCGATCTCGCGGTCGTACGGCGCAGCGTCCTCCGTCGCGGCGCGGCGGCCTGCGGCGGTCAGCTCGACGTACGTCGCGCGACGATCGGTGGGATGCGCTCGGCGGACGACGAGCCCGTCCTTCTCGAGCTCGTCGACGAGCAACGTCACGTTCGACTTCGGGCGTCCGAGCCGCGCTGCGAGGGTACCCATCGTGACGGCGCCCCAACGCTTCAGCGAGACGAGCACGAGCAGACGCGTCGGGTTCGTCTCTCCCGGCGGCAACCGCGAGCGAATCCACTCCTTGTAGGCCCCGAAGAACGAATACATCTCCTCCACGAGGAGCAGGGACTCCTTCGAAACGCCGGCCGAACGACGCGCGCTCCTCTCGGTCTCTCGGCGAGGCGCCATTCGTGACGAGCCTCCGACAGGACTCGTTCCTATGTCCGACGACCACATGGTTCAAGCTCGAATAGTTACTTTCTGAACCATCTTCGATGCCGGTTGCGATGCCGGTTGCACCGACGAGGTTCCGAGCTCGAGGGTCGGCCCAACGTTTGCTATGAGGCCCGAGAGTTCCCGTGATGCAACCGTCGTCTCGTGGGGGGGAGCCCGAAAAACGAACGAACCGCGCGCTGCACAGCTTGCGCAACCGCTGCACAGCCTGGGCAGCTTGCGCAGGGTGCGCAACGCGCCGGTGCACACGGCAGCTCCGAACGCTCGTCTCGCTCTCGGCGACGCGCTAGCGATAGGCGCGCCGGAGCGAGCCGGCCACACACATCGAAAGGACCGAACGACCGTGAATCGAACGCCCTCTTTCCTTCCCGCCCTCTCCACCTTCGCCGCGCTCGGCGCGCTTGCTCTTCTGGGTCCCGCGTGTGAGGCCGAGACGTCGACCAGCGCACCGGACACGCCTTCCAACGACGACGCCGGCGCGCCGGCCGTCGATTGCCCGGCGCCGACCGCCGGCCCGACGAAGCACTCGGGCGACGTGAAGGACGGCGAGGTGTGGACGGCCGCAGGCAGCCCGCACATCGTCGAGGGCGACGTCAACGTACGAGACGGCGCGACGCTCACGATCGAGCCGTGCGCCGAGGTGCGCATGGCGCGCGGTTCGAAGATCAACGTTGCATACCCGCTCACGCCCAACAGCGGCAAGCTCGTCGCCGAGGGCACGGCGACGAAGCCGATCACGTTCACGAGCGACGGCGTCGATCGCTGGGGCGGCATCCAGGTGTACGCCCCCGGCACCGTGCGCCTCGCCTACGCGACGCTCTCCAACGGCGGCGAGGGCATCGACCACGGCGCGACGATCCTCGCGGTGGGCGACGACGAGCCTCCGACCGCCGATCCGCTCGTGTTCGTCGACCACGTCACGATCGAGAAATCGCGCGGCACGGGGATCTGGCTCCGGCGTCGCTCGACCTTCATCGAGGGATCGCGCGATCTCACGATCACGGGATCGGGCGACGACGAGGCGCCCTTCCCGCTCGAGGTCTCCGATCAGGCGATCGACTCCATCCCGACGGGCAAGTACACCGGCAACCGGACGGACGAGATCCTCGTTCGAACCGAGGGCGACGGCATGGCGGGCAGCGGCCTCGTGAACGACGCCACCCTCCGCGATCACGGTGTCCCGTACCGCATGAACGACTCCGCCAGCGCAGACTTCGTCATCGGCGGCGCGAGCCACGGTCGGGTGACGACGCTCACGATCGAGCCGGGCGTCGTCATGAAGTTCCATCCGGGGACGGCGTTCATGGTGCAGCTCTTCACGACGTCCGAGCCCTCCACCGGCGTGGTGAAGGCGCAGGGCACGGCGGACAAGCCGATCGTCTTCACGTCGGCGTCGCCGACCCCGAAGGCCGGCGACTGGCGCGGTCTCTGGTTCGGCGGCATCCCGAGCGCGGCCAACGTGCTCGATCACGTGCGCATCGAGTACGCGGGCTTCGACTGCAGCTGCAGCCTGGTCACGTGCAGCGCGAACGTCGAGGAGTACGAGGGCGCGGTCATCTTCACGCAGCAGCCGCCGAGCGCGTTCATCACGAACTCGGTCTTCAAGGAGATCGCCGGGCACGCGATCACGCAGGGATTCGACGGCTCGCTCGTCAACTTCCGGCCGACCAACACCTTCGAGGGTGTGACCGGCTGCGTCCAGACCATGCCCCGCGGAGCAGACACCTCGTGCCCCGATCCGCGGCCGATCTGCGACGGCGAGTGATCGGCGACGGCGCCGTCAGCCCTTCGCGCGCCGCTTCGTCGCCCGCGCCCGCGCCGCCGGCTTCTCGGCCGCTCGCTCGTCGACTCCGGACGACGGCGGAGCGGCCTCGTCGGCGGCAGCGGCGCCGGCCGGCTCCTCGTCGGCGGCCCTCGACGCGTCCGCCGGAGGCTCCTCCTTCGGCGGCTCGTCGTCGGCCGCCTTCTTCTTCCGCGACTTCTCGGCTTCCTCCTCGGCGCTCGCCTCCGCGCGATAGGCCTCGAGCTCGGCCAGCTCCTCCGGCGTCGGCGCCTTCGGATGCGGCGGCTCCGGCGGGTTCTCCTCGAGCAGCGGGTGCGTGTCGGGATCGGCCGCGCCGCGACGCTTCGGCTTCGGCGTGAGCCCCTGCTCGTCGAGGATGTCCTTCGTCGGGAGGAGCGCCGCCTGCGCGAGCAGACGTGCCTGCCGCGTCGGCAGGTCGACGCGCTGCGCGGTCGTGAGCAGCTCCTCGTGGAGCGCTGCGATCTCCGCCTCCGTGAGCGGCGTGGGATCGAACGCCTTCCGCCACGCGAGGTAGGCCTGCCGGACCTCCTCGACCGTGGGCGCGACGACCGAGTACGTCTCGTCGGCGAGCATGCGCTTCACGTAGCTCGATCCGAGGCGCTTCTCGAAGTCGCGCCACGCACGCTCGAACCCCTGGGGATCGAGCTTCCGCATGAGCGGGAACTTCGCGTTCGAGAAGAGCACCTCGAGCAGCGGCGAGCGCGCGCCCCCGGCGAACGCGATGCCGGCCTGCAATCGCTCGATCGCGTCCACGACCTCGCCTTGGAGCTCGCGACCCCTCCCGCCCCGCTTCGACTCGAGCTCCTGGAGACGCAGCGCTCGGTCGAGCAAGTCGTCGATCCCTTCGCGAGCCCGCTCCAGCCGGACGCGCCCGCTCTCGAGCCAGGCCTTCTCCTCTTTCAGCCCCGGACGCTTCGCCAACGCGGCGGCTGCAGCATCCAGCCGGCGAGCGAGGTCGCGAGCCTGAGCGATGAGGTCGTATGCTTCCAGAATCGAGGTGGTCATGGGCGGCTACTGCGGTTACCACAGTCGCCGGCTCGTCGGTGCAGGAACGCTGCGGTCGATCGACGACTCAACGCCGGGAGCCGGAGCACACCACCGCGCCGGCCCGAAGCGCATCGAGGTCCGCCGGGGTGTCGAGATCGCCTCCCACCGCCGCATCGTCGACGTCCACCTGACGCCGGCGTCCTCCTGCGCTCCGGACGAGATCGCGCAACGTCCCGCGGTACCCGTCGAGGAAGACGCGCAAGAGAGGCGCGCGCAAGACCACGGGGTGGCCGCCTCGGCCCCGGTGGCGCGGCGTCGCGACGTGGGCGCCTTCGTCGCCGGCGGCGGAGAGCAGAGCGCCGACCGTCGACGGCGCGGCGGGGATCATGTCGACGGGCGTGACGATCACCGTCGTGTCGTCCTCGATCGTCAGGGAGCGGAGGCCCATCGCGAGCGACGATGCAGGAGAGACCGTGTCGGCCGCCACGAGACGAACGCGCGGCCGATCGGCGAGGACGGCGCGCGCTCGGTCCGCGATCGCGGGGCGGACGACGACCACGATCGGATCGCAGCCGACCTCGCTCAGTCGATCGACGTGGCGGCGGACGAGCGGCTGGCCGTCGACGACGAGGAGCGCCTTCGGGCCGCCCATCCGGCGGCCCTCCCCTGCGGCCAGCACGATCGCCGCCGGCGCGACCATCAGACCTCCACCGATTTCACGAGCGGCAGCTCGCGCACGCGCTTGCCCGTCAGGGCGAAGACCGCGTTCGCGATCGCCGGCGCGACGGGCGGCACGCCGGGCTCGCCCACGCCGCCGGGCAGCGCGGTGCTCTCCACGACGTCGACGTGGATGCGCCGCGGCGCTTCGCGGATCCGCACGATGCGCCCGCCGCCGCGGAAGTTGTCCTGCTCGATCGCGCCGCCCTTCATCGTGATGCCGCCGAAGAGGGCGAGGCTCATGCCGAAGATCGCGGACCCTTCGAGCTGCGAGCGCACGCGGTCGGCGTTGACGATCGTGCCGGCGTCGAAGGCCATCCACATCTCGTCGATCCAGATCTTGCCGTCCGGCCGCTTCACCGCCGACGCGACGACCGCCGTGTAGCTGAGGAAGCTGCGGTGCGCCGCGAGGCCGAGGGCGCGGCCCTCCTGCTTGCGTCGATCCCAGCGCGCGGCGCGCGCCACGCGTTCGATGACGTTCCTCAGGCGGCCGGCATCGACGGGGTGCTTGTCGAGCGGCTGGCCGTAGTTCTTGAGACGCTCGATGCCCAAGTCGGCGAGCGAGAGCTGCCGCGGCGGGCCGATGAGCTCGAGCCACACGTCGAGCGGGTCGGCGTTCTTCGCTTGGGCGATCTCGTCGATGAACGACCCGATCGAGAACGCCTGGAAGATGTTGTAGACCGAGCGCAACCAGCCGATGCGCGTATGCGACCGCGCATCGCCGATCTCGGCGCTGACGTTCGGCACCGCCAGCGCGAGATCGAGCACGCCCTGCTGGAGATCGTCGTAGCCGGGACGTTCCGACTCCGCGAAGGTGCTCGCGATCGACGGGAACGCGGTCCGGTGCCGCCACGCCGTCACGCGACCGTTCGCGTCGAGCCCGGCCGTCAGGCGGTTCACGCTCACGGTGTTGACGTAGTCGTGCCGCACATCGTCGGCGCGCGTGAACTGCACGCGTACCGGCACGCCGAGCTTCTTCGACAAGAGCGCGGCCTCCGCGCAGAAGTCCGGCTTCGACTTGCGACCGAAGCCGCCGCCGAGGAACGTCACGTGCACCCGGACCTTCTCGGGCTCGATCCCGAGCGCACGACCGACCTCGGTCTGCGCCGCCTGCGGGTTCTGCGTCGGCGCCCAGATCTCGCAGCGATCGCCTTGGACGTGCGCGACCGCGACGGGCGGCTCCATCGGCAGGTGCGGGAGGTGCGGGACGTGATACTCGGCCTCGACGATCCGCGCGGCGCTCTTCAGTGCGGCCTCGACGTCGCCGAGCTTGCGCGCGACCTGCCCGGGGACCGACACCGACTTCGAGAGCTGCTCGCGATAACGGTCCGAGTCGTACGTCGCGTTCGGTCCGTGGTCCCACGTCACGTCGAGCGCCGCGCGCCCGCGCATCGCCGCCCACGTGTGATCGGCGACGACCGCGATGCCGCCCCACGGCTGGAACCTCCACGGCGGCTCCGGCGTCGGCATCTCGACGACGTGACGCACGCCGGGGACGGCGAGCGCGCGCTTCGCGTCGAAGCGCACGACCTTCCCGCCGACGACCGGCGGCCGCGCGATGACGGCGGTGAGCATCCCCGGCAGCTTCACGTCCGCGCCGAAGACGGCCTGGCCCGTCACGTAGGCGGGCCCGTCGAGGAGCGGCAGGTCCTTGCCGACGTTCGGGAGCTCGGACCACGGCCGGAGGACGACGTCCTTCGGATCCGGCACCTTCTCCTTCGCCGCCTCGAGCGCGAGCTCGCCGAAGCCGAGCGAGCGACCCGTCGGAACGTGCGTGACGGCGTGGTCCTTCGCGACGCAGTCCTCCGGCCGCACCTTCCACCGCTTGGCCGCCGCCGCCACGAGCATCATGCGGGCGGCGGCGCCCATCTTCCGCATGTTCTCGTGGATGCCGCGGATGCTGTTCGAGCCGTCGGTGTTCTGATCTCCGTACGCCTTGTCGCCGTCGGCCTGGACGATCTTCACGCGCGACATCTGCGCGCCGAGCTCGTCCGCGATGAGCACCGGGAGCGAGCTCCGGATGCCTTGGCCCATCTCCGAACGGTGGCACACGATGGTCACCGTCCCGTCCGGAGCGACGTGGACGAAGACGTTGGGCCGGAGGCCCGGCTCGTCCGCCGCCTGCGATCCGCTCGGCGTCGCGGGCGCGGGCGGCTTCGCCGGCTCGCTCGGCGGCTTCTGGGCCTCGGCCGGAAAGACGATGCCCAGCGCGAGGCCGCCGATCGCCAGGTTCAGCCCGCGGAGGAATGCCCGACGAGGAACGACGAACCGCTCCGACATCAGCGAGCACCTCCCGCGGCCTTCTTGATCGCCTCGCGGATGCGACCGTAGGTGCCGCATCGACACAGGTTGCCTGCCATCGAGCTGTCGATCTGCTCGTCCGTCGGATTCGGATGCTTCTTCAAGAGCGCCGCCGCGGTCATGATCTGTCCAGCCTGACAGAAGCCGCACTGAGGCACGCCGAGCTCGACCCACGCCTTCTGGAGCGGATGGCTCCCGTCGGGCGACAGCCCTTCGATGGTCGTGACCTCCTTGCCCGCCGCACGCGAGATCGGCGTCACGCACGAGCGGACGACGCGGCCGTCGAGATGCACCGTGCACGCTCCGCAGAGCGCCTCGCCGCATCCGTACTTCGTCCCCGTGAGCCCGAGCACGTCGCGCAGGACCCACAAGAGCGGCATCTCGGGATCGACGTCGAGTCGATGCTCTTTACCGTTCACGCGGACGACGATGCTCATGGCTTGCCTCCATCGGTGGGACAGTGAGCGCCCGTCTCGACCCACGCGGCGACGAGAGCGCCGAAGTCCTGCTGCGTTCCGGGCACCGGCTCCCGATCGTGACCGGGCCGCCATCCCCAGGCGACCAGCGGATCGTGCATGTTGTGCTCGACGATCTGCGCGAGCGTCTTGCCCCCGTTCCGCTTCGGATCCTTGAGCTGCTCGCAGATCTCGCGCGGGCTCTTGCCGACCCATCCCATCTCGCGCGGCGCGAGGTGCCAGCTCGGCGCGCCCGGAACGCGCGCGAGCTCGAGATTGCGGTCCTGATGGCAGCCGCCGCACTCCATCCCGACCTCGCCGAAGCCCTCCGGCCCGCGCGTGACGGGCGGCTCGTGCGGACGCATGTCCATGCCTTGCAGCGGGACGTCGCCGCTCGGATGGCAGTTGGCGCACCGAGGATGGAGGAAGACGCGGCTCGCCTCGAGGAACAGCGCGCGCGACCGCTCTTCTTCGTCGGCGATGACGGAGAAATCCGCCACGGAGCGGAGCTGGTTCTTCGCGACCGGAGGGAGCTCGGCGGGACGCTTCGCGTGGTTGCACGCCCAGGCGAGCGAAGAGAGCGCGACCATGGCCACGCCGAGGCGCATGGCCAACGAGCGGGTCACGAAGCTCGACTCGCCGCGGTGTCGTTCGGAGGTGAGACGTATCGTCATGCTGCGCCGTCGCGCGTTGGTTTCTCTACTGGATTGGGGCAGGCTTCGATTCCGATGCCGCCTCGGGCGCGAGGTTGCGCCCAATCCGCCTGCGCATTCTATCCGCTCCGACGGCGATCGTGGCCGACGAGCGAGCGATCCCTCGCACGGCGACGGACACGAAGCCGTGTGACGGCGCGGCCTCGCTCCCGGACGTCACGTCCGATCCCGCGCGAGCCTCGCCATGGGGGCCTGGCATCGGGCGCATTCACGGACGTCGACGACGACACCGTCGGGCCAGTGGACCACGTGCTCGGCGAGCTCGGTGCTCGCGAGCCGTCGCACGGGCCTCAAGTCGGAGGATCGTGCGGCCTCGTAGGTCGCGCCGCACCGCCCGCAGCGCCACGGTCTCTCGGGCACGGCGCCGTCGCCGATCATCGATACGGGCCCGCAGGCGGAAGCTTCACCCGGTCGAGCCCACGGACGCCTTCGAGGACCGCCCCGTCGAAACGGGCGCCCTCGAGGCGCGCGTCGCGGAGGTCGGCTCGTTCGAGGCTCGCCTCGGTGAGGTCGGCGTTCGAGAGATTCGCGCCGCGCAGGTCGGCCTTGTGGAGGTTCGCGCCCGCGAGAACGGCGTCGACCAGACTCGCCCCGCGCAGATCGACGCGCTCGAGGTTCGCAGACGTCGCTCCGACCGCCGACAGGTCGCCGTCGCGCAGGTCGGCCCGCTCCAGGTTCACCGAAGCGAGATTGGCGGCGTGTGCCTTCGCCCCGCGCAGCTGCGCGTGCTCGAGGTTCGTGCGCGCCAGGTTCGCGCGCTCCAGGACCGCCTCGCGGAGGTCGGCGTGCTCCATGTTGCAGCCGTCCGCCACGGCGTTCGTCAAGTTCGCTCGAACGAGGACCGCGTGCTCGAGATTCGATCCTCGGAGGTTCGCGTCCGTGAGATCCGCGCCTTCGAGCTCGGCGTGCTCGAGGTTCACGCCATCGAGCCGCGCACGACGGAGGTCCGCGTGCCGGAGACTCACCTCCTCGAGGTTCGCATGACGGAGCGACGCCCCGGCGAGCCTCGCGCCGTCGAGCTTGGCGCGTTCGAGATCGGCGCTCCGGAGATCCGCGTTCTCGAGGAACGCTCCGGCGAGATCGATGCGTTCGTCGCGCGCTTCCACGAGCGCCTCGCGCAGATCGTGGGCGCGAGCGGACCGGAAAAGGACACGACCGTCGTGGTGACGGATCTCGATCGTCATGCCTCGCACGTTAGTGGCGCGGAGCGAACGGAGCCATGGCATCGATCGCCAAGACGATTTGCCGAACGCGACAGAACGCGACCGTTCCGCCCTCGACCGATTTCTCCGCGAGGCGAGTGGGCGCGCGGCTCCACGCGACGCGCCGAGCTCGCTCACGGATGACCTGGCTCGCCAGATCGATTTGCCGATGACGCCAGAAAGGGGATGCGGCGAGCCCCGTCTCCGGGCCTTGGCTATCCTGCGCGGCGATGGACGAGCCGGTCCGGAGACGCATCGGGCGGCCGCCGAGAGAGCCGGCGACGGCCTCGGCGCTCGCGCCGGCGCTCCTGCGATGGGCGGCGCAGCACGGGATCGACGCGTCGCTGATCGCGCACCGCGGCGGGCTCGATCCCGCCGACGCGGATCGCGACGAAGCACCGGTGACCGCGACGGCGCTCGCGACGATGTTGAAGGTCACCGCGGAGCTCGCCGCAGAGCCTCACCTCGCTCTGCGACTGCCTGCGGAGCTCCCGTTCCGCACCTACGACGCGGGCGCGCTCGCCGCGCGCGTCGCCGCCACCCCACGCGACGTGCTCTCGGCGATGGCCCGCTTCGCGCCGCTCGTCTTTCCGCGGCTCGAGGCGGACGTCGTGGACGCACCTCGGGAGGTCCGCTTTCACGCGCGCATCCGCGGAGCCGCCCGTGGGCTCGGGCATCACGTCGACGAGTACGTCCTGGCCTTCGCGCTCGAACACTGTCGCCGTGGAGGCACGCGGCTCGACCCGACGCGCGCATGGCTTTCGAGCCCGCGTCCCGCGAGCGACCTGAGGCCGCTCGTTCGCGCGCTGGGGACGGAGGAGATCGAGCTCGGTGCCGAGGACACGGGCTTTTCGCTCACGGCGGCGGACGCGTCGATCGCGCTCCCGGCCCTCGACCCGATGCTCGTCGCCGCAGCCGAGCAGCTCGCGTCCGCTGCGCTCGCGAAGGCCCCGCGCGACGGACGTCTCGCCGCGACGGTCGCCGCGAAGATCGAGTCGGCGCTCCCGGGCGAAATCGGTGCCGAGGCGATCGCGAGCGCGCTGAAGATGAGCGGGCGTACGCTCCAACGACGGCTCGAGGAAGAAGGCGTCCGCTTCTCGGACATCGTCGACGAAGTCCGCGAGCGCACGGCGAAGCGGCTCCTCGCGGATCCCGAGCTGCCGCTCGCGGAGATCGCCCATCGGGTCGGCTTCTCGGATCTCGCGACCTTCAGCCGCGCCTTCAAGCGCTGGACCGGCTTGCCCCCGGGGACCTGGCGGCGGATGCGTCGGGCGTAGCGAAGCTCGGTCGTCAGCGGCCCGCGGCGGCCGTCGTCGATGCGGCGACCGCCGCCTTCGAGGACGCACGCGCGGACGACGCTGCTCGGGCGTGACACTGTCCCATCGCGAACGTCGCGATCGCGTCGCGCAGCATCGTCACGCGGAGCGGTAGGTGTCGAGACGGCGAACACAGGACGTGGAACGTCTCTCCGCGTACGACAGATCGAACCCCTCCCGCACCGGATCGAGCTGCCGTCCCGTCACGGACACTCTGGTTGCGCAAAAACGGCTGCGAGCTCTTCTCCCGCGACGGCGCGCACCCGAAGCTTCGTGAGAGCGCGAAATCGAGCAGGTCCGGCGGAGACGCGCATGGCCGGCCCTCCGGGCGCTTGGCCGATGCGTTGCGTGCATTCGACAGCGGCATCGACGTGTCCGTACGAAAGGCGTCGCGGCTCGTCGTCGCGCCGTAGCCAAGGGTCAGCCTCGGGTGATATGACGCAACACGCCATGGCTCGGCCGTCGTTCGTCCGCACGCGGGGGCTCGGCCCGACGCTCGCCGCCGCCACCGCAGTCCTCTGCTCGCTCGCGTCGTGCGACGAGCAACTTCCTCGCCCGCTGAACGATGGTGTCGTGAACGGGCCCGACGGAAGCTCGGGCCTCGACACACGGCCCGTCGCGCCGACGTGCGGGCAGCGCCCGTCCGCGTCCGAAGGCGTCCCCGACGCCGGGCCCCCGAACTGGGACGACGCGAGGATCGAGTTCGAGCGCGTGACGCTCGCTCCGCTGTCCCGCCCCATCGAGGTCGCCAACAAGGCAGGTCGCTACTTCGTCGCCGAGCAGGGCGGCTTCGTCCGCGAGGTGTTTCCGAACGAGACGACCTCGGAGGTGGTCCTCGACATCCGCGACTGGATGACCGACGGCTTCGATCAAGGGATCCAGGGCTTCGCCCTCCACCCGAAGTTCCCTTCGACGCCGTACGCGTACGTCTCGTATACGGCCAAGCCGCCGTCGGGCTCGCGTCCGGAGCTCTTGTTCCAGTCCGTCATCGCCCGCTTCGAGAGCCTCGACGGCGGCAAGACCTTCGCTCGCGAGACGGAGAAGCGCCTTCTGGTCTGGGACCAGGAGGGCGTGAACCACAACAACGGGTGCCTGGTCTTCGGCCCCGACGGCTACCTCTACATCGGCTCGGGCGAAGGCGCGTTCCCGAGCGACACGTACTACGAGGCGGCGCTCAAGCTCGACAACCTCCTCGGCAAGATCCTCCGCATCGACGTCGACTCCGGCGATCCCTACGCGATCCCTTCGACGAACCCCTTCGCGTCGGGCGGCGGTCTGCCGGAGATCTACGCCTACGGGCTGCGCAACCCGTGGCGGTTCGACTTCGACCCCAAGACCGGACGCCTGTGGGCGGGCGACGTCGGTCAAGTCACCTGGGAGGAGATCAACGAGATCGTCCCGGGCGGCAACTACGGCTGGGGCTCGCGCGAGGGCCCGGACTGCTTCGAGCCCGGCCCCGGCTGCGACGGAGACTTCATCGATCCCATCATCTACCACGGGCGCGACGAGGCCAACGCGCTCGTCGGTGGCGTCTTCTACCGCGGAACGAAGGTCCCCGCCCTGACGGACAAGTACGTCTACGGCGACGCCAACCAGAGCAAGTTCTACGCGGTGCATGCGGACGAGCCGGTCAAGGTCCCGAAGCGGCTGAACGTCGGCACGCTCGGCCGGCGGCCGGTGTCGTTCCGGCTCGACGAGAACGGCGAGATCCTCGTGGTGTCGTACGTCGGCGCGCTCCTGCGGATGATCCAAGAGCTGCCGCCGCCTCCGCCGACCTCGGTGCCTACGCTCGCCGAGACGGGGTGCGTCGATCCGAACGATCCCCAGCGGCCCGTCGACGGCCTCTTTCCATACGACGTGAACGTGGGAGCTTGGGCATCGGGCGCGTCGGCGGCGCGCTATCTGTCGATCCCCGAGGGCACCACGATCTCCGTCGAAGAGAGCGGGCGACTCGTCCTGCCGCCCGGCTCGGTGGCGATGAAGATGCTCAGCGCCGAGGGACGGCTCGTCGAGACGCAGATGCTCTTCCGAGATGCGGAGGGCTCGTGGCACACGGCTACGTACGCGTCGACGCAGCCGGATGTCGCCCCGTGGCGCATCACCCAGCGAACGGAGGTACCGCTCCCCTCCGGTCGCTCGTGGGTGGTCGATCCGGACACGTGCACGACGTGCCATACGCAGGAGCGCGGAACGCTCGGACTCGAGCTCGCGCAGCTCGACCGCGACGGAGTGGACTATGGCGCGCGCCAAGGAAACCCGCTCGCGACGCTGATCGCGGTCGGGATCGTCGACGGCGCCAACCTGCCCGCCTACCGCCCGTTGCCTCGAATCGACGGGCTCGCGACCGTGGACGCGCGCGCCCGCGCGTACCTCCACGCGAACTGCGCGTTCTGCCACTCCGGGCGCGACGGAGACCTCGACCTGCGCTTCGACACTCCGTTCTCGAAGACGGCCCTCTGCGGCGTGACCACGGGCAGAGGGACGAGGCTCGTCCCCGGACAGCCCGAAGCGAGCACGCTGCTCACGGTGCTGCGCTCGGAGGAGCCTGGAACGCAGATGCCGCCGGTCGGAAGGACGGCCGTCGACGAGGGCGCCGTTCTCCTCGTCGCCGACTTCATTCGCTTCACGAGCGCGTGTCCGAGCCCGTGAGGTCATGAGCGCGCCGGCCTCGGCGCGGCGATGGAAACGATGGAAACGAAAGAGCCACGGGAGGTCGAGCCTTCACGCCCGATTCCCGTGGCTCCTTGTTTTCATCCGCGGGCAACGATGGCCCGTCGTGATGCGGGAAGAGACATGACGCGCGACGTGACGTGACGTGACCGTCCACGGTCACAGCGTCGGTCGTCTGTCTGCATCCCTCAGCGTGCGTTGCGATCCGGGTCCGCCCGCGCTCTCGCTCGAAGCATCGAGACTCCTGGGTTCGCGATGTGTAGCTGCTGCTGCTGCCGTCGCGCCTCTCGAAGCGCGATCTCGTCCGACGCTTCAGGAGTGACATACTGGATGAGCTCGCGCCAGCAGTCTCGTGCGATCGCGCAAATTATTGTGAGACCTTCGCGCCCATGTCGGGCGGTCTTCGTCCACGCGCGCCGAGAGGGCGCGCGCGGGCTCCGCATGCGCATCTGCGCGAAGCAGCGCTGCGCCGAGCGTGGGCTCGACGCAGCGCTCCGCGACGTCGATCCGCCGCCGTCCTACTTCGCGCCGTTCATGCAGGCGGCCTTCGCCATCTTCACGAACAGGTCCTTCGCCTGCTCGGCCGGCTCCGTGATCTTGGGATCGCCGAAGCACGTCGTGTTGATGGCGTCGACCTTGGTCTGCATCGCCGCCCCGCACTCCGCGCTGAGCAGGTAGTCCTTGCACTCGGCCTGGAGCACGTCCTGGAAGCAGTCCTGCTGCTCCACCTCCGAGCAGTTGCCGCAGTAGGCCTCGAGGCATCCGTCGGGGATGAAGACGAGGTTGCCGAGCTCACGCCCGCATCCCTTCACTCCCGTGACGTGATCGATGCAGCCGCGCTGGTTGAACGTCGGCGGGTCGATGATGAAGACCTTCCACTCGGGCTCGCTCGCGCTCTCCGTGAAGATGCATTCTGCACATGCCTTGTTCGTGAAGAGCTGCCGGGCGTCGGCGCAGTTCTTCGAGGCGGGATCCGCCAAGCACGCGTCCGCCAGCGCCTGGATGGTCCTCTCGTTGCAAGCGTTGCTCGATCCCTCGGCGGTCGGCTTCACCTCCTTGGGAACGAACGTCGCCTTGGAGTCCTTGCACGTCTCCGGCTCGGCCTCCTCCTCGTCGACAGGAGGAACCGCGCCGGCGTCCTTCCTCGGAGGACGAGGCTTGCCGGCGTCCTCGGCGCTCTGCGTGGGATCGGCCTCTGTGACCACCTCCTCCGTCGACGAGCACCCCGCCGCGGCGACGGCCACGAGGGTCCCGAGAGCGGTGACGCTCGCGAGCACGAGCCAATGGTTCGAGCGGAGCCCTGAGCTGTTCTTCATATCGTCGTCTCCTCCTGCTTTCGCCATGTGCCTCCACCGAGCTCGACCTCGTCGGTCGAGTCGGCCGAGCTCGACGAGCAGTGCGGGGTGCTCGAGCTCACGCCCCTTTCCTGACGATCCGTCCTTCCGGATCGACAAGTTCCTAACGGAGACGGTGCGTGAACTGTCAGCGCGAGCGCGCCTCTCGATCGGCCACGATCGGCAGAGCCGCCGAGGCTCGATCCGAGCTCACCGCCGGAGACGTGCGCTGCGCGTTCGCTCGTTCGACCGTCGCGCGAGCACGCACGCCCCGACTCGTCGAGATCTCTTGCATTCGAGGCGCGGCGATATGTGCAACCTACATGCCTTCGAACCCGTCGCGCCGAGCCCATCCGCGGCGTGCCCCCACGAGCTCCGCCCTGCGTCTCGGAAGCTCGGGCGTCGACGGATGAAGCAGAGGCTCGAACGAGCCGCGAAGCGCGCTCGCTTCGACCGCTTCCTGACGTACGGCTCGCCCGTCGGCGCGTGCGCGGCTACCGTCCCGACGCCGCCCACGACATGACGCAGATCGCGTCTCCGAGGCTCATGACCAAAGGCATTCGATTCGCGCTCGTCGCATCGACCCTCCTCGCGCTCGCATGCGAGCGCCGCGAGCCTCCGGCTCCCTCGGTGTCACCGTCCGTGAGCCCGCTGCCTCCTCCGCGAGTCGTCGATCCTCCACGGATGGTCGAGCCTCCGGAGGAGATCGCTCCTCCACCCGAGATCGCCTCACGCGCGGAGTCCGACGCCCCCGCTCCCGCCGTCGGCCCCATGCGTGCCGTACCGGCGGAACGGATCCCGGCCGCCGTACGGCATCGCGTTCCCGGCGCGATCGTGCACGCCGTCGGCTGGACGGATCGCAACGGAGAGAACCTCGCGGTCTTCTCGCGACGCGAGACGACGCACCGAGGACGCCACGGCTCGTCGACGAGCGCCCAGCTCACGATCCAGCACTTCTTGGTCGAGAGCGAGGGTCGCGTGAAAGGCGTCCGGAGCCTCAAGGAGGCGATCGACCGCTGCGAGGCGGAGCTGCTCCTCGCCTTCCGCGACACGGCCTACGAGCTCACGGACCTCGACGAGGACGGCATCGGAGAGCTCACGTTCGCGTATACGCGTGCGTGCCGAAAGAACGCGTCGCCGCCGGGGCTGAAGCTCCTCATGCTCGAGGACGGTACGAAATACATCCTCCGAGGCACGATGCGTGACGAGCGAGGCCGCGGCGGCGAACACCGCGTCGACCCGTCCTTCGAGCAGGCGCCGGAGTTCCTCGAGCACGCGAAGCAGGTCTGGGCCAAGGTGAGCTGAGGCCCTCGCGCATCCGCGCCGGCTCGGCGCCGTCGACCCGCTACGCTCGACTGCCGCGCTCGAGCAGCTCGCCGACGTAGCGGCGCACGGCCTTCGCCGTGTCCTCGGACGGCTCGACGAGCTCGAGGCCCATCATCCCCTTGCCGGCCCACCGGACGACGCACGCGATCTCGTGCGTGCCCTCCGGCAACACGAGCCGGAGCTTCTTCGTCGACCCGACGGGCCACTCGGGCTGACCCTCGTGCGCGATCGCGAGACCGCTGACGCTGATGTCGACGACGTCGAGCGACTCGCTGATGGGCGGCGCGACCTCGTAGAGGACGCGCGCAGGCAGCTCGGGGACGGGCTTGGCACGGACGTGGCGCCGACGCTCTTGCATGTGAGCCCATCCTATCGTGCCTGCGTCGATTCCGGGTGCGCGACGGCACGGTCGGACGGCCCGCCGGCTGGAAAAGGAGCGGCGACTGGTGCAACCTTCGCCGCCCATGAACGCATACCGGCTTCGCCTCGTGCTCCCGTCGTCCGTGCTCGTCCTCGCCGCGGCTTGCGGCGGAGAGGCCCCGCCGCCCGCGACGCCGGCCCCCGCGGCCCCGACCGCGACCGCGCCGCTCCCGACGAAAGAGGCGGCGCCGGCGCTCGCCGCCTTCGACGTCGATCCGGTCGTCGTCGGCCTCGGCAGGAGCACCGCGGGACCAGGAGGCCCCGGCGACGTGGAGCTCGCCCGGGCCGGCATCGAGCGGCTGTGCGACGAGAGCCTCGCGCGCGCGAAGGCCACGCTCGAAGAGATCCGCGCGCTCGACGGCGCGCCGGACGACGCGCTGACGTGGGACACCACCGTCGGCAAGCTCGATCGCGTCAACCTCGCCATCCGCAACGCGGGCGACTTCCCGGCGCTCATGGCCGTGGCGCACCCGGACGAGGGCGTGCGCGAGAAGGCGAAGCAATGCGAGCCGAAGGTCGACGAGCTCACGACGAGCATCTGGCTCGACGCGAAGCTCGCGCGCGTCATGAAGAGGTACGCGGCGAAGAAGGAGACGCTGTCGCCGCCGCGCGCGCGGCTGCTCGAGCACACGCTGCGCGACTTCCGGCGCAACGGCCTCGACCTCGACGAGAAAGGCCAGGCCCGCATCCGCGAGATCAACGCGGAGCTGACGAAGCTGGGCGTCGAGTTCGACACGAACCTCGCCGAGTCGCACCTCGGCGTCACGGCGACCCCGGCGCAGCTCGAGGGTCTGCCGAAGGAGTGGATCGCCTCGCACCCGCCGGGGCCGGACGGGAAGGTCCACATCACGACCGATTACCCCGACTACTTCCCGGTCATGCAGTACGCCAAGGACCGGAAGCTCGCCCTCGAGCTGTACAAGCAGTTCGAGAACCGCGCGGCGGACAAGAACATCCCGGTCCTCGACAAGATCCTCGCCCTCCGCGCCGAGAAGGCGAAGCTGCTCGGCTACGCGACGTGGGCGGACTACGTGCTCGAGCCGCGCATGGCGAAGGACGCGAAGACCGTCGCGGCCTTCCTCGAGGGCCTTCGCAAGCACATCGCGAAGAAGGGCCAGGCGGAGATGGCCGAGCTCAAGGCCGCGCACGTGCGCCTCGGCGGCAAGGCGACCGACACGATCCCGCCGTCCGATCGCCTCTACCTCGAGGATCAGGTGCGGAAGGCGAAGTACGGCCTCGACTCGCAGGAGGTGAGCAAGTACTTCGAGGTCCGCCGCGTGAAGGAGGGCCTCCTCACGATCACGTCGAAGCTGTTCGGCATCCAGTACCGCCCCGCGACCGACGCGCCCACGTGGCACCCGGACGTCGAGGCGATGGACGTCATCGACGCGAACGGCACGGTCCTCGGCCGCTTCTACTTCGACCTGTACCCGCGCGACGCCAAGTACAAGCACGCGGCCGTCTTCAGCATCCGCGAGACGGCGAGGATGCCCGACGGCTCGCGCCTCATGCCCATCGCGGCGATCGAGTGCAACTTCCCGAAGCCGGGCGGCGCGGCGCCGGCGCTCATGAGCCACTCCGACGTGGTCGTCTTCTTCCACGAGTTCGGCCACGTCCTCCACCACATCCTCAGCGAGTCGGAGCTCGCGACGTTCGCGGGCACGAGCGTCGCGCGCGACTTCGTCGAGTCGCCCTCGCAGATGCTCGAGGAGTGGGCCTGGAACAAGGACACCCTCGCCCTCTTCGCCCGTCACCACGACACGAACGAGCCGCTCCCCGCGAAGCTCCACGCGGCGATGCTGCGCTCACGCGGCTTCGGCCGAGCGATCGCGACGCAACGCCAGCTCTACCTCGCGGCCCTCGATCAGGCCTACCACACGCGCCCGCTGCCCTTCGACACGACGAAGGTCCTCGCCGAAATCCACGACGCGTACATGCCGTTCAAGTACGTGGAGGGCACGCACTTCCAAGCGAGCTTCGGCCACCTCATCGGCTACGACGCCGGCTACTACGGATACCAGTGGGCCCTGTCGATCGCGCAGGACCTCTTCACCCGCTTCAAGAAGGAGGGCCTCATGAACCCGAAGACCGCGGCCGACTACCGTGCCGCGATCCTCGCGCCCGGCGGGAGCGACGAGGCCAGCAACCTGGTCGCGCGCTTCCTCGGCCGACCGCCCTCCGACGCGGCGTACAAGGCGTTCCTCCTCGAGTGACGGCGCTCACTCCGCGCGCGCGAGGCGGCAGCGCATCTCGAGGAGCACGTCCGGACGCTCTCGCGTGAGGTCGTGCTGCTCGGTCGGGTCCGACCGAAGGTCGAACAGCTCCGTGTAGCCGAGCGAGCGATGCTCGATGAGCTTGAAGCCGCGGTCGTCGACGAGCCCCTGCTGCTCGTCCTCCGGCGTGCTCACGAACAGGCGCGTCTGCGCCGCGCTCACGAAGGGCTGCCGTGTCGCGACGGCGAAGAGGTAGGGACCGACCTCGGTCGATCCGACGGGTAGGTCGGCCGGAAGCGCTCGCCGCTGTTCTTCGTCGTTGGCCCAGACGATCAACGGAACACGCGTCATCTCCTCGTACAGGTTGACCCCGTGGAAGGTCGCGCCGTGCTCGCCGAAGGCCTCCCCGTGGTCCGCGGTGAGCACGAGGACCGCGCTCGCAGACAGGTCTCGCTGCACGGTCTCGACGAGCCTCGCGACGGCGGCGTCCGTCCGGCGCATCTCCGCCACGTATGCGGGCAAGTCGAGGAACTTCCAAGGCGAGTCGGGCACCTCGATGTACGGAGCGTGCGGATCGTAGTAGTGGACCCACAAGAAGTGGCGCCGACCATCCGCAACCATGGCACGAAGGGCCGCCAGCGCTCGGTCGGTCGTCTCGTCGCTCGTCGTCGCGGTCCCGTCCTCCGCACGCGGCGCTAGCGTGTCGTCGACGTGATCGAACGAGGCTCGTACGCCGCGCCCCTCGAGGATGTGACGGTGCGTGGCGATCACCGTCGAGGCGATCCCCGCAGCACGGAGCCTGTCGCCGAGGCGCTCCCCGTCGACGCGCTGCATGGCGTCGGTGCTCGGTAGCGTGGCCGGTGAGTTCGCGTGCGCGTCGAACCGGTACGACGACGATGACGCGAGCAACCTCGTCAACTCCGGGCAGCCGTCACGCAGCTCGTCGCGGTCGTGTCGGCCGAAGCCGCACCGAAACGAGTCGATCGTGACGAGCACGAGGATCCGGGGCCCGGCGTCGGCCGGAGCGACGGGCGGGTCCGGTCTCCCCGCCTCACGCGACGCTGCCGCTGCACCTTCGGTCTCCACGCCGTCGCACGACGGAGGCGGGAGGCGGAGGGAACGCCCGCCGGACCACACGCGATGTGCGAGCGTCCACGCCCGCCGGTGGACGGTGGCGTGCCTGACGATCTCGGAGGTCGCGTGACCGAATCGCCCGCCCACGAGGGAGACCACCGCCCAGAGCGCCGCGACGGCCAGGAGGACACCCCGAGGGCGGAGCGTGCCCGGTCTCTGGACGTGGATGACGATGGAGAACCCGGCCAAGGAGATTGTGGCGGCAGCCAGGTGGAGCGAGAAGTACAAGTGAGGGTGCACGACCGCGTCGGCGATCGCACACACGATGCCGAGCCCCAGGGCCGACACGGCGACGACGCGACGAACGTTCACGCGTCGAAGGAAGGCCTCTCCACGCGGACCACGCAGCATGCGCGCGATGCCGAACATCGTGGCGGCGGCGCAAAGGAGCGTGATGGCGTAACCGTGCAGCGTCTTCCCCGACGTCGGAGGGTCCACCAAGAGGACGTTCGACAGATACGCTCCGACGAGCGCGATCGCCCCGCCGCCGACGAGGATGCACAGCCAGAAGGCGTCCCTCCGACCGCGCCACCACCTCGCCGACAATCGACAGAGGACGCCCACGACGAAGCTCACGACGACGGCCGGCACGAGCAGCGCGACGGCGCCGAGCAAGGCGACGTTGCGGTGAGCCCACGGGAGCTCGACGAGGGAGACGGCGGCAGCGGAGAACGCCGCGGCGGTCAGCACCGCGTACACGAGCTCGAGCCCGGATTTACGCTCGAGCTCCCGGCCTCTCTCGTTGTGCTCGAGCGAGCCGACCGCGTTCGTCACGTGGAGCCGTCGACCTTATCACGAAGAACCCGCATCGTTGCCGCATACCTGCTGCTCATCGGTGCCGCAGTCGCCGCTCGTCGGTCGCGCTGCGCGGGCGATCTCTCGTCGAGCTTCACGCAGAACGGACAAGCTCCTCACTTCGGCGTGTTCCACCCGCCGACGCACGCGACGAGACGATCGCCCTCCTTCGGCCCCCACGTGCCCGGCTCGTACGTGTACGGCGGACGCGGATCGTGGAGGACGGCGTCGACGATCGCCCACGCGGCCTCGACGACGTCCTGGCGCGCGAAGAGCGTAGCGTCGCCGAGCATGGCGTCACCGAGGAGGCGTTCGTAAGCCTCCATGCGGCCGCCTTCGCCTTGGCCGGGCCGTTCGACGAAGACGAGCTCGCGCGGCGCGCCGAGCATCCTCTCGCCCGGCACCTTCGATCGCGCGCCGAGCGCGATCACGACCTCGGGGCCGAGGCGGAACCGGAGGTAGTTGCCCATCCGCGGAGGCGGCTCGCCGAAGACGACCGGAGGAGGGTTCTTCAGCTCCACCATGACCTCGGTGACGGTCATCGCGAGCGACTTGCCTGCGCGGACGAAGAACGGAACGCCCTCCCAGCGCCAGGAATCGACGTGGAGGCGGAGGGCCGCGTACGTCGCCACGGAGGAGCTCGGGTCGACCCCGGGCTCGTCGCGGTAGCCACGGAACTGCCCGCGGACCACGTCGTCCGGGCGCATCGGACGGATCGAGCGCAAGACCTTGGCCTGCTCGTCGCGGATCGCCTCCGCCGCGCTGCTCGACGGCGGCTCCATCGCGACGTAGCTCGTGACCTGGAAGAGGTGGTTCTGGATGACGTCGCGGATGACGCCCGTCTCTTCGTAGAACCTGCCGCGCCCCTCCACGCCGAAGGACTCGGCCATCGTGATCTGGACGTTCTCGACGTAGTGCCGGTTCAGGATGGGCTCGAGGAAGGCGTTCGCGAAGCGGAAGTACAGGATGTTCTGGACGGCCTCTTTGCCGAGGAAGTGATCGATGCGGAAGATGGCGCTCTCCGGGAAGAACCGGTGGAGCGTCGCGTCGAGCGCACGCGCCGAGGCGAGATCACGACCGAACGGCTTCTCCACGACGACGCGCGCGCTCTCCGTGAGGCCCACCGCGGCGAGCTTCTCGATCACGGTCGAGAACATGCTCGGCGGTATCGCGAGGTAGTGGAGCGGACGCTTGGCCGCGCCGAGCTCCCGGCGGAGCTGCGCGAACGTCGAGAGGTCGGCGTAGTCGCCGTCGACGTAACGAAGCCTCGAGGCGAGCTCCGCGAACGCCGTCTCGTCGAGCCGCCCATGCGTCGTGATGCTCGACCGCGCGCGCTCGACGAGCCGCTCGCGCGTGTAGCCCGACTTCGCGACTCCGACGACGGGCACGCAGAGGCGGCCGCGCCGCACGAGCGCCTGCAGCGCCGGGAAGATCTTCTTGTAGGCGAGGTCGCCCGTGGCTCCGAAGAAGACGAGCGCGTCCGAGGGCTCATGCGGGCTCATTTGCCCACGGCGACGCAACTCGCGCGCCAGTCGGGGCGCGCGGACGCTTGCGCGGACCGGCGTGAACCTCGAAGATGCGCTGCGCCTTGAATCCCCGCATCGCATCCCTCACGGCTCGCCGACTCGACGTCCCGATGCGGAAGCCCTTCGGCATCGCCGGAGGCGCGCAGCACCTTGCGAGGAACGTCCTCGTCACGCTCGAGCTCGGCGACGGAACGAAGGGATGGGGCGAGGGCGCCCCCTTCCCCGCGTTCAACGGAGAGACGCAGGAGCGCGTCCTCGCCGCATGCGCCAAGGCCGCGCCGCTCCTCGATGGCTGCGATCTCTTCGCCACCGAAGCCATCGTCGAGCGCGTCCGTCAGGCGTGCGCCGACGCGCCCTCGGCGGCCTGCGCGATCGAGACGGCCGTCGTGGACGCACGCGCGCGTCTGGCCGGCCGCTCGCTGCGCGACGTCTTCGGGGGCGCCGAGGAGACGCTCGTCACCGACGTCACGATCACGACCGGCACGGTGGAGGAGGCGTCCGCGGAGGCTCGGGCGTTCGCCGCCTTCCGGACGCTGAAGATCAAAGTGGGCGGCGGAGACGTCGACGCCGACGTCGCGCGCGTCCTCGCCGTGCGAGCGGCGCGCCCGGACGCACGCATCCTCGTCGACGCGAACGGCGGCTTCGCCGCCGAAGACGCCGTCCGCTTCGCCCGCGATGCCGCTCGCGCCGGGATCGACCTGTTCGAGCAGCCGACGCCTCCGGGCGACTGGGACGCGCTCGCGGAGGTCCGGGGGAAGACGGGCCTACGGGTGGCGATCGACGAGTCCGTCACCTGCGCCGCCGACGTCGTCGAGGCGAAGCGACGCGGCGCGGCGGACGCCGTCAACGTGAAGATCATGAAGTCGGGCATCTTCGAGGCGCTCGCGATCGTCGAGCGAGCACGCGACGAGGGGCTCGCGCTGATGATCGGCGGGATGGTCGAGACGCGGCTCGCGATGGGCACGTCCGCGTGCATCGCCGCGGGCGTCGGCGGCTTCTCGATCGTCGACCTCGACACGCCGCTGTTTCTCGCCGAGGACCCGTTCGAGGGCGGCTACGTGCAGGACGGCGAGACGATCGACCTCCGCCCCATCACCCTCGGTCACGGCGCGACGCCGCGCTGATCAGGGCTGCTTCCGATAGACGTAGTGCCCGACGTCGTTGCCGAGACGGACCTCGATCCGAATCGTGTCCGGGGTCGCCTCGTAGGGGAGCGAGAACTCCTCGGCGTAATCGGCGTAGTCGTGGCACACGTTCCTGAGCGACAAGCGGTTTTCGCTCGTCTCGAACACGAACGTCGAGCGCTCGGTCACGTAGCCGCGCTGCTCCGCGACGTTGTTCCACGTCTCGCCCTCCACGCGCACGGTCTCGCGCTGCGCGTCGAAGTTCGAGATCGAGCCCGCGTAGACGATGGTCTCGCTGAGGACGTACACGCCGTCGGTGATCGTCCCGCCGTGGAGCTCCGGGACGACCACGCCCGCACCACCTCCGCCGTCGGGCGCGCTCCCGCCCGCGGACGCGTCCTCGGGATCGGCATCCGGAGCGGCATCGCTCGGCTCGGCGTCGGGTCCCGCGTCCGCCGAGCCCGCGTCCTCCGCGCCTTCGCCGCCGTCGGCCGCGTCCGGCGGGTCGACGCCGCCGTCGAGCGACGTCCCGGCCGCGCGCGCCGGGACGGGCGCGCCCACGAGCTCGAGATCGTTGCACACGAGGCTCGGGTCCTCGTCGAAGACGACGTCCGGCGGACGTCGGGCCGCGTCGAGGGTCGACGAGGGCGACTGCCCCTCCCCGTCGCCCGAGCACCCGAGGAACGAGAGGGTGGTCCCCGCGGAGAGCGCGGCGCCGACGAGGACGACACCTCGCAGCGCGCGACGCGGGAGCGGACGGGATCGCATCTTGGTCTTCGGACCAGTCTACAGCGGTCCAGCGTCCGGCACGTACTTCCGTGCGTCGTCCGCGCCCACCTTCCGGCGGTTCGTCAGTTCTTCTTCTCGGGCACGAAGAAGCTCGCGAGGAACTTCCTGCCGAACTGCTCGAACGCCTCCTGCGCCATCGTCTCGTAGACCTTCTCCTCGGCCTGGCCGGGAGGGAGCATCGGCTCGTCGTTCTTGAGGACGTGGGTCGGGGCGTGACGGAAGATGTCCGCCTTGAACTTGTACGGCTTCGGGTCGCCCGGAATCACGAAGACCGCCTCGAAGAGGAAGTTCAGGCCGATGTAGGCGCCGCGCGGCCGCGAGCTCGTGTAGTGCTGCCCTTTCCAGTCGACCCAGTGCGTGATGAACAGCGTCGGGTCCTTCGCCTCCGGCAGCTCGGGATCCGAGACGACAGGCCCGACGACGACGTCGAAGAGCTCGGGAGCGAACCCGGCGTCGAGCTGGGTCGTCAGCGTCTTCCCCAACGCCGCCTCGCGCGAGACCGCGTGCTTGTCGTCGAAGTAGCGGGAGGGATAGGTGACGACGCCCATGAAGTTCGGCGACTTCAGGATGAACTGATCGGCGCGCTCGAGCGTCGGCGACGGCTTGCGCTGGAAGCGCACCTCGACCTTTGGCCCGTGCTTCTCCGCATGCGCGAAGAGGCGCTCGACGAAGGCGATCGCGTTCTTGTCCCTCGTCGGAGCCTTCTTCTTGTAGGCCTCGAGCTCGCGCATGTAGACGGCGTGGATCGCGGCGCTGAGCTCCGGCTGGATGCCGTGCATCGGGTAACGCTTCGCGAAGTCCTGGAGCGCCGCGAGGGTGCCCGGCTGCTTCGCCTTCTCGAGCTCGGCGAGCATCGCGCGCCGGATCGACGCCGCGACCTCCTTCTCGATCTTCGAGTTCGGGTGGCTCGCCTTGTACTCGAGGAGGGCCTCCACCGTCCCGACGCGCTCGGCATCGCGGAGCTCCGCGGTCGGGAGGCGGATGTCCGCGACCTCCGTCCGGTACTTCTTTCCGTGCTGGAGATAGAGGCGGTAGGACTTCGAGTCGTTCGCCTTCGTCGCGATCGCGTACATCCGGGTGTCGCTCTTGGAGTTGCGGAGCATCCAGAGCGTCGGGCCCAGGAGGACGGCGAAGCCCGCGGCGACCACGGGGCCGAGCTTGCCCCACGGCGGCAGCTTCATCTCGTAGGCGTCGCGGGGGCCGACCGGGCTCGAGAATCGCGGGTTGTGGAGCGGATCGACCGCGACGAGCTCCTTCGGATCCTCGGTCGCCTGCGCGTGCATCGCACGATCGCGCGCCGCCTGCACCTCTGCGACGATCTGCTGCGCGGTCTCCGGCTTGGCGAGCGGGAAGAGGAACTGGGCGCCGCCTGCGAACACCACCCGGATCGCCGTGCCCTGCACGTCGACGGCCGAGAGGTCCCGCGTCTCGTAGACACGGAACTGATCGTCGCGCGCGTCGATGAGACACGCCGGGAAGAGGTAGACCCCCGACGTGTACGGCAGCGCGCGCTCACGGACGACGCGCGCGAACGCCTGCACCAGGCCGAACGCGAAGCCGAAGATCAGCGCGAGGTACAGCGGCAGGGCTTTGGCGGAGTGGATCGAGAGCGAGCTCTCGAGCGACCCGAACCCGATGCGGGCGACCACGACGAGCGCGACGAAACAGCCGGCGCTGACGCCGAGCCAAATCAGCTTCGTCGGCGTCCCTCCCTTCACCGCGAGGATGGGCGCGGGCGGGAAGCCGCTCATCACGGAACCGACGAAGCGGTCCTGGATGGGGCGCGGCAGCTTGTAGAAGTCGACGGCCTTCATCGGAAAGTCGACGGCCCCGAGGACCCGTCGCGCCATCCTATCAGGCGTAGCCGAGATGGACGAGGTTCCGTGCAAGCTCGGCAGGGACGTGCAGAGAAGCCGCGAGTGTAGGCCCAGCTACGGTCGAGCACGCACCTGGCGAACGGTGGCGCGAGATCCCGGGTTTTGCCGAGGCGCCTCGGCGACAGCGGCGAGAAAGACCGAGAAAGCCCCGGCCTTCCTTGTAGAAGCGCTCATCGAAGGCCTTCGTGAAGGCGCGCTCGGCGAGGTCGGGCGCCGCACGATGGCGGGCGCGTGCCGGCGGAGCCGCGAGCCACGAGGACGCGAACGCGCGCGGTGATAGGCTCTTGCCATGCCGAAGGACGACGAGGAGGACATCGTCGAGGTGCGCTGCCCGACGTGCAACGAGAAGATCCGTCTCTCGCGGGAGAAGGCCGAGCGCGACTTCCGGGCGACCTGCCCGAACGGTCACGACGTACCCCTCGTGAAGGCGCTCTGAATCCGCGGCCATGCGTGGCCGACTGCCCGACGAGAGGATGGTCGAAGAGGGCGTGCTTCGTCGCACGCGCATGCCGGCGTACGCCGGATCGGCGGCCGCGCTCGCGGTCGTGCTCGCGGCGGCGCACGCGGGATGCGGCCCCTCCGAGAGCCCCGACTACTTCGTCATCCCGTTCGACGCCGGCGTGGAGGCGGGAGAGCCCGAAGCCTCCGCCCCCCAGCCCGACCTCGATCCGACGCTCGGCGGTCCGTGCACCGAGGACGAGCAGTGCGACGACCAGATCCCGTGCACGTTCGACCGATGCGACAAGGCGATCTCGCGCTGCCGCAACGTACCGGACGACACGCAGTGCTCGGACGGCATCTACTGCAACGGCGTGGAGCGATGCGTCCCGCTCCGCGGATGCGTGCCCGGGCCCGTGGTGACCTGCCAAGACGGCAACAACTGCACGATCGATCGCTGCGTCGAGGAGACGAAGCAGTGCGAGCACGCCCCGCGCGACGCCGACGGCGACGGCGACCCGGACGACCACTGCTCGCCGAACCGTGACTGCGACGACACCGATCCGACGGTGAGCAGCAGGCACGCGGAGGTCTGCGGCAACTTCAAGGACGACAACTGCAACGGCCTCATCGACGAGGAGCCGTGCGTCACGCCCGAGAACGACGTCTGCGAGACGGCGCTCGCCGTGACGGCGCCGGGCACGTACCTGCTCGAGACGACCGCGGCGAAGAAGGACTACGCCACGACGTGCTCGGTGCAGAACCCCTCCGCGGCGAAGGACATCGTCCTCCGGATCGAGGTGCCGCCGGGCGACGCGAAGGACGTCGTCGTGCGCGCCGTGACGAGCTCGCCCTCGAACGACGTCGCCGTCGCCCTCCAGACGACCTGCGGGCAGGCGGCCACGGAGGTCGGCTGCGGCCACGTCCCGAGCACGATGGACGCGCGCGCGATCGCGCGCGGCGTGGCGCCGGGCTCGTCCGTCTACGCGATCGTGACGACGCAGACGGAGTCGAAGGTCGACGTGCGCGTCGACATGCTCCCCGCCTCGTCGAAGCCGACGAACGAGACCTGCGCGTCGCCGCTGCCGGTCCCGCTCGACGAGGCGTTCACGGTGTCGTTGATCGACCCCACGAAGGACCTCGAGTCCGCATGCGACCAGGCCAAGACCGGCGAGCTCACGTACGCGTTCACGCTCCCCGAGCCGCGCGACGTCCGCATCTTCGCCTCCACGCTCGTCGGCAACGGCCAGCCGGTCGTGAGCCTGCGATCCGCCTCGTGCAGCGAAGAGCTCCGCTGCCGCGTAGGCTCGACGCCGCCCGTCTTCGCGCGCAACCTGCCGGCCGGAACGCACGTCTTCGGCGTGTCGGGCACGGCGCAGATCGACGCCAGCGTCGTCGTGAGGACCTACCCGGCGACGCAGGCCCCCGACGACCAGAGCTGCGCGACCGCGCCGGATCTGACGCCGAACGTCCCGTTCACCGTGGACCTCTCGAACCACGAGGACGCGATCAAGAACGGCTGCTTCCCCGGCGGCCCGAACGCCGCTTACCGGCTCCGGCTCGACGAGCCGAGCGACGTCCTCGTCGTCGCCCGCTTCCCGACCAACGACTCCGGCGGGGTGTCGTTCAACGATGCCGGATGCGGCACCGCCGATCTCGTCGCGTGCTCCACCGGCAACACCATGGCGCGTGTCTCGAGGCGGAACGTCCCGCCGGGCGACTACCGCATCGTCGTCGCCGACCAGAAGGGCCTGAGCGCCGAGCTCATGGTCCTCGTGCGACCCACGGTGGCGCCGGTGACGGTGACCTCCGACGACTGCACGAACCCCGTCGTGATCCCCGCGACCGGCGGGTTCTTCACCGGCGACACGACGAACGCGAAGGCCGACTTCAGCGCCGGCTGCGACGCACCCGGGTATCCCCTCGGCGGCGCGAACGATCAAATGCTCCGCCTCGACCTCTCGCAGCGGAGCCGCGTCGTCTTCGACATGATCGGATCGGCGATGACGACCTTGCTCGATCTCCGGAGCGGCCCCACATGTCCCGGCGTGGAGGTCCCGAACGGCTGCGCGCCCGGCGCCTCCGCGAACCGGAGCTTCCTCGACACGATCCTCGATCCGAGCACGTACTGGGTTCAGGTCGACGGATACGCCGGGGCGTCCGGGCAGTGGAACCTCGACGTGCGCGTCATCCCCTTCTGAGGAGGAACATGGAGCCCCGCCCCCAGTCCGCCAGCATCACGCAGATGACCGAGTACGTGCTGCCCCAGCACGCGAACGCCCTGGGCGGCGTGTTCGGCGGCCAGATCATGGCGTGGATCGATCTGTGCGCGGCGATCTGCGCGCAGCGCCACTCCGGGAAGATGGCGGTGACGGCGTTCGTCGACGACCTCAAGTTCGAGCAGCCCGTCCGCGTCGGCGAGGTGGTGCGCCTCGAGGCGCGCGTGACCGCGACGTTCCGCACGTCGATGGAAATCGAGGTCGTCGTCGAGGGCGAGCACGCGATGACGGGACGCCGCTGGCCCTGCGTCACGGCGCGCCTCACGTTCGTGGGGATCGACGCGAACGGCAAGCCGACGCCCGTCCCGCCGCTGCTCCTCGACAGCGACGAGGTCAGGGCGTCCCAGGCGGCCGGCGAGGCCCGGCGCGCGGCCCGACTCGCCACCCGGGGGTGAGCGCCGGTCGGCCGGCGCGACGGCGCCGCGACCGCCGCTTTTCCGCGCTGTGGCGACGTGGTACGGAAGGCGCGCGATGAGTGGAGCAGAAAACGTCGAACGCAAGCCGGACCCGATCGCGAGCGCGGCCCTCCCGGCCGAGAACGTCGTCAGCGTCTCCAAGCTCGCCGACCACGTGGGCAAGACCGTCCGTATCCGGGGCTGGCTCTACAACAAGCGCTCGAGCGGCAAGCTCCACTTCCTCGAGGTCCGGGACGGCACGGGCATCGTCCAGGCCGTCGTCTTCAAGGGCAACGTCTCTCCCGAGCTCTTCGCCGCCGCCGACAAGATCCAGCAGGAGACGAGCCTCGAGGTCGAGGGCGTGGTCAAGGAGCACGCCAAGATCAAGGGCACCTACGAGCTCGACACGACCGACGTGCGCATCGTCGCGCCGGTCACGCGCGAGTACCCGATCTCGCCGAAGGAGCACGGCACCGACTTCCTGATGGACCACCGCCACCTCTGGCTGAGGTCCCGGCGGCAGCACGCCATCCTGCGGGTGCGCCACGCCATCATCAAGGCGATCCGCGATTTCTTCGACAACGAAGAGTTCACGCTGATCGACGCGCCCATCTTCACGCCGAACGCGTGCGAGGGCACCTCGACCCTCTTCGAGACCGACTACCACGGCTCGCCCGCGTACCTGACGCAGTCCGGGCAGCTCTACATGGAGGCGGCCGCGGCGGCGTTCGGGAAGGTCTACTGCTTCGGCCCGACCTTCCGCGCCGAGAAATCGAAGACGCGACGGCACCTCGCCGAGTTCTGGATGGTCGAGCCCGAGGTCGCGTACATGGACCTCGACGGCGACATGCGCCTCGCCGAGCGCTTCTTGAGCTACGTGGTCGGGCGCACCCTCGAGACGCGCCGGAAGGAGCTCGAGTTCCTCGCCGCCGAGGACAAGAAGGATCGGAAGGACGACCCCGACTGGTTCGAGCGGCACCTCGAGAGCCTCGAGAACGTGCAGCCGCCCTTCCCGCGCATCACCTATCACGAGGCGATCGAGATCCTGCAGAAGAACGGCCACCCCGAGGCCAAGGTCGGCGACGACTTCGGCGGCGACGAGGAGACGACGATCTCGAAGCAGTTCGATCGCCCCGTCATCGTCCACCGCTATCCGGTGGAGCTGAAGGCGTTCTACTTCGCGCGCGATCCCGAGAACCCGCGGCTCGCGCTCAACATGGACGTCCTCGCGCCGAGCGGCTACGGCGAGATCATCGGCGGCGGTCAGCGCGAGGCCGACCTCGCGCGCCTCGAGGCGGCGATCGCCGAGCATCGCCTGCCGCGCGAGGCCTTCGAGTGGTACCTCGACATCCGCCGCTACGGCTCGTTCCCGCATGCCGGGTTCGGCCTCGGGATCGAGCGCACCGTCGCGTGGATCTGCGGGCTGTCGCACGTACGCGAGACGATCCCGTTCCCGCGCATGCTGAACCGCCTCGCGCCGTGAGCTCGAGCGAAGACCGCGCCGCACGGGCCGCACCGACGAGCACCGAGGTGGAGGAGCACCGCGCCTCCGTCGAGGCGGCGCATGCCGCGCGCGTCGCGCGCCTGCGGTCGGCGACCGGCTGGCTCTCGCTCGTCGGCAAGGCGTTCCTCTCTCGAGGCACGACCACGATCGGCTCGGCGCCCGACGCCGGGGCCCGGTTGCCCGCGGGCGCTCCTCCGCGCATCGGGACGGTGCACGTCGAAGGCGACGTCGTGACCTTCGAGGCGGCGCCCGGCGTCGAGGTGACGTGCAACGGCGAGCCCGTGACGAAGCGCATTCTGCGGTCGGATCGCGACGGGCCGGCGGACGCCCTCGTCGCCTCCGGCTTCGTCCTCGAGCTGATGGAGCGCGGCGACGTGCTCGCGCTCCGCATCCGCGACACGCGCGAGCTCCCACGCCCGTTCGCCGGGATCGATCGCTGGCCGGTCGACCTCGGCTGGCGCGTCCGTGCGAAGCTCCTCCCCTACCCCGAGCCTCGCCGCGTCGAGCTCGACTTCGAGGGCGCGACGGGCGCGGTCGCCGACGCCTTCTTCGCGCCCGGCGTGCTCGTGTTCGAGCACGAAGGCCGAGAGCTGAAGCTCGAGCCCGTCTTCGAGGACGCCTCGCGCAAGCGCCTCTTCGTGCTCTTCCGCGACGCGACGTCGGGCGTCGAGTCGTATCCGCTCGGGCGGTTCCTCTACGCGCCGCTGCCCGACGAGGACGGCACGGTCTGGCTCGACTTCAACCTCGCCATGCTGCCCGGCTGCGCGTTCACCGCGTTCGCGACGTGCCCGATCCCGCCGCGCGAGAACCGCCTCGACGTGCCGGTCCGCGCGGGCGAGCGCGCGTACCTCGGGTCGATCGACCCCGGCACGTGAGCGGCGGCGCCTTCACTGACAGGTGACCTTCTGCAACTGCGAGACGTCGCCGCCGTCGGCGAGGGTCTTCGCCTGGGCGATGAGATCCCGCGCCCACGTCGTGTCGAGACGGGCAATGGTCGCCGTCTTGAGCGGCGACTCTCTCGGTTCGTCGCGCCGCGAGATGAGCCCGACGAGGTTGTCGTCGGGGCCGTCGACGACGGGGCCTCCGATGTCGCCCTTGCACAGCGCGACGTCGATCACGATCGCCTGCGCCACACGGCTCCTGACGGTGCCCGTGCGCTCCTTCATCGGCTTGCTGTTCGGGCAGTGCCCGAACCCGAGCGCCTGCACCTGGGCGCCCGTGCTCGGCGCGCTCACGATCTGGAGCGGGACGACGAGCGGCGGCGCGGGCTCCTCGAGCACGAGGATCGCAACGTCGAGCTCCGACTCCTCGCAGTCCGGAACGACCGCGTACTTCGCCTTGCGGCTCGTCCACGTGAGCGAGCTCGATGCGATCTCCACGCGGAGCTCCGTCTCGCCCCCGAGCGTCAGCACGCCCTTCCCCAGCCCGCGGAGGCAACGCTGCGCGGTCGCGACGAGCCGCGGACCGATGACGACGCCGGAGCAGACCCTCGGCCCGTGGATGTGGACGAGCGCGCGCTCGGCCTTCGTGTCGGCGACGGGAGTCTCGGGCTCGAGGTAGTCGTCGTCGTCGAGGTCCTGCGTCGCGTTCGGGTTCTCTACGCGCGCGGCCGCCGGTGCGAGCGTCCCCTGCGCGGCGGTGTAGCCGGAAGGTCTCTCGTTGTTGACGAACGACACGTGAGAGCGCCCGGGTCCGCACGCGAGCGAGCCCGCCGCGACCGCCAAGGACAGAACCGCGACCGCGAGCAGGCGTGGATGGGAGCCCATCATGCTTCGAAGCGTATCCGACCCGCGTGTCGATCGTCATGCCTCGAAGCTCGCACCATGCGCGCGACAGCTCGATTGAATCTCTTCACCGGGACGGACCGCTCTCCCAGAGCAGCCGGCGTCCGACGATCGCGCCGACGGCCGCGAGCACCGCGACCGGAGCGACGTGCGCCGCGAGGCAGTGGAAGGCAGCCGCGTGCGGACAACGTAGGTACGCGAGCGTCGCGGCCCACGCGCCCGCCGTCGCCCCGAGGGCCGCGCCCGTGATCGCGGGGTGGACGGGATCGCCGTCGCGACGAGGCAGGACGAGGGTCACGAACGGCACCGCGCCTTGCACGAGCGTGAGCGCGGCGCACGTGACGTTCGCGCGCGCCACGACGACCTCGCTCCCCTGCTCCGGGAAGAGCGCGGCCGCGACGATCGCCGCGAGAGCGAGCGCGCCGACCGCGATGGTGACGGCGGACACGAGCACGCCCGCCGGGCGGCCGAGCATCGACCCGCCCGCCCTCGCGGACACGCGCGTGAGGACGACGGCCGCCAGCGCGCCCGTCCCCGCCGTGAACGCGACGAGCTCGGCGGGTCGCGTGCCCCTCTCGACGCCGCTCGCCGCGAACAGGACCGCGGTCGCGAGCGCGCCGCCGACGGCGACCGCGAGGGCACGGCGCTCGTGAGCGCGGCGCGTCGGCGCGGGAGTCCGTGCGATCTCCGCGAGCACGCGCGCACGGAGATCGGGAGAAGGCCCGCGCGACGAGGCCGCGCCGCTCGTCCCTCCTTCTCGCGCCCCGCCCGCGCTCACCCTTTCCCTCCGCGCGCCTCCACGAGCACCGCGCGGAGCGCCTCGTACGCGCGGTGAGCCCTCAGCTTCACCGCCGCCACGGTCGTGCCGAGCACCTGTGCGGCCTCTGCCACGCTGAGGCCGTCCTGTTTGATGAGCTCGAACGCCACCCGTTGGTTCTCCGGCAGCCTCTGGAGCGCTTCGCCCAGACGCACCGCGACCTCCTTCGCGATCGTCAGCTCGTCCGCTCCGGCGTCCATCGACACGAGCAGCTCGCTCACGTCGTCGTCCGTCGGCGCGAGGACCTCGCGCCCGCCTCGGCGATGCTGGTCGATGAGCAGCCGCCGCGCGATCGCGAACGCCCAAGGGGTCACCTCCGCGCCGGGGATGAAGCGCCCGCGCGCGCGGTGGATCCGGAGCATCGTCTGCTGGACGATGTCCTCCGCCTTCGCCTCGTCACGCGTGTGGCGCAGAAGAAAGGCGTAAAGGCGCGGAGCCAGCGTGTCGTAGATCTCGGCGAACGCCCCGTCGTCGCCCTGCGCGTAGCGGTCCATCGCGCGATCGAGCGATGCGTCGTCTCGGCGTCGCTCGTCGTCGGGCACGGCCGGCGTTGTATCACGCAGGGCATCGACGAGCGCAGGCGGGCTCGGGAGCACGGCGAGCATTCGAAGGGAGCTACGCGCTCGCGCGCGAGCGGTTTCGCTTCCGCGCGCGGTAGCAGGTTGGAGCACATGGATCACGAGCACGCGGCGGCCCTGGATGGAGCAAGGACCTCCCACCCGATGTCTGGAGTCCGCACGGTGAGGACGGAAAAAGAAGGCTGCGGCCGCTGTGGGAGAGAGACGGCCCGTGCGAAACGGCCGAAAGGACGCCGCCGAGGCACGAGCGTGCGCGGCATGGCGCTTGCGACGCGTGCTCCCGGCACGGGCTCGAGCGTGCATTCGCCGCTCGACCGTTCCGCAGCTCGATGGGTAACGTTTCGAAAAGGATGGGGCCGAAGCTGGCCGCAGCCGCCTTTGCCGCGATCGGGACCACGGTCGCCGCCGTTGCCCGTGCCGACGAGCCGCGCGGGGTCGATTGGCTCAGGGTGATCGTCGAGCTCGATCGCTTCGCCCGCACGGGCGCGGAGCGAGAGCTCGTGCAGACGCCGCACGGGCAGGTCCGACCGCACGCGACGGACGACCCCAGTCCTCAGAACCTCGGCAACGCCTGGTTCGGAGTGAACCCGCGCGTGTCGCTCGTCGCACGCGATTGGGCGAGCTCGACGCGCATCGCCGGCGACCGCTTGAGCGTCGTCGAGAGCGTCCGCCTCGCGGCCTCCACCAGGATGGTCGTCGGACGTGCTCGTCTCAGCAACACGAGGTTCACGCCGTTCCTCCAGGTCGGCCTCGGTCAATGGCGCGTCGACCGCAGGTACCTCCCCTTCACGCCGGCCAACATCGAGGTGGCCAGCCAGCTCGGTACGGGCTTCGAGCTCCGTCTCACGCCGACGTGGCAGCTCGCGGCCGAAGCGAGCTTCATCTCGCTCATCCGCGACGGACACAGCGATACGCTCCCGCAAACGGTGATGTGGAGCACGCTCGTCGCTTCGCGCCTCGAGTTCTGACCTCTCGTCCGGATGTGGTTCGGCGCCTCGGGACGCGTGCTCCCCGCACACGTTGTCCCCATGAGGGAGCCCGCCCGACGGCTCGGGAGGACCGCCGCCGGGATGGTGGGCCTGCTCGCCGGTGCACCGGCAGCACTAGGCAGCGGAGGACTGCTGTAGTCTCCTTGGGCGATGCACTCGCCCCCGCCCCGCAACGGCCAAGGGCTCGACGCCGGTCCTTCGACTGCGCTCGGGAGCGAACTGCTCGGGTCGCTCGCTCCCCGAAGCGAGGACATGCAGAAGGTCTCCTGCGAGCACGCCGACCGGTGCGGCGGCTGCCCCGTGATCGCGCTCCCCTACGGCGAGCAGCTCGCTCTGAAGCGCGGTCGCGTCGTGCAGTCGGTCGCACGCTACCCGTCGCTCGAGCTGGTCTACACGGAGCCCGTCCATCCCGCGGACCCGATCACCGGCTATCGCACGCGCGCGAAGCTGATCGTCGCGCCGGGCGGCAAGCTCGGTCTGTACGCGAAGGGCGGCGGGCACCAGGTCGTGGACATCCCCGGCTGCAAGGTCGTCGCGCCGGTGATCTCCGCGGTGGCGGCGCTGCTCCGCGCGCGCATCGCGGCGGACGAGGCGACCGGCGGCCCGCTCGCTCCCTTCGACCCCTCGGGCGGCGGAGCGCTCCGGGCCGTGGATCTGCGCGAGGTGAAGGACGGCGACCAGGCGAACGTCCTCCTCACGCTGGTGGTGCATCGCGCTCGCGTGCGCGATCGCGCTCCGTTCGAGGAGGCCGCGCGATCGCTCGCGGCGGCGGACCCGCGCATCCTCGGCGTCGCCCTCAACTTCCACGAAGGCGAGTCGCCCCAGATCCTCGGGAGCGAGACGGTCGTCGTGCACGGCGTCACGACCGCGAGCGACCGCATCGGCCTGGCGGCCCACGAGGCCACGTACGGCTCCTTCGTGCAGGCGCATCGCGGACAGGCCGAGCGCGTGCACACGACCGTGATCGACCTGCTCGGGATCGGACGGGGTCGATCGCCCGGCTCCGGCGAGAAGCGCCCGCGCGTGCTCGACCTGTACGGAGGCTCCGGCGCCATCGCTCTCTCGCTCGCGCAGGCCGGCGCGGAGGTCCACCTCGTCGAGTCCTTCGCGCCCGCGGTGGCGCACGTCGAGCAGGCGGCCAAGAAGGGCGGCCTGCCGGTCACCGCGGAGGCCGCCGACGTCGCCTCCGCCCTGCGCCGCCTGTCGGAGCAGAAGGGCTCGTTCGACGCGGCGGTCGTCAACCCGCCCAGGCGCGGGATGAGCCCGCTCGCACGGGAGCTGATCGCGCGGCTCGAGGTGCCCGCGATCGCCTACGTCTCGTGCGATCCCGACACGCTCGCGCGCGACCTCGATCACTTCGGACGGCTCGGCTACGGAGTGAAGACGCTCCGGCCGCTCGACATGATCCCGCTCACCGACGAGGTGGAGACGGTCGCCATCCTCCGCCGGACCGGCCTCCCCACCCCGACGGTCGTCTGGGAAGACGAGGAGGTCCTCATCGTCGAGAAGGGCGCGCACGAGCCGACGACGCCGCAAGGCGAGTACACGTACTCCCTCCTCGCCCGCGCTCGAAAGCTCCCCGGAGCCAGCGAGGCCGTGCCGCTCCACCGGCTCGACGTCGGCACCAGCGGCCTCGTGATGCTCGCGCGACGTCCCGAGTTCGTCGCCAAGTGGCAGGCCGTGCTCAACGGCGAGGGCGCACGCAAGATCTACGTCGCGGGCGCCCGGGGCGTGACGCCGAGCAAGGGCGCGATCACGCGCGACCTCCGCGAGGACGGAAAATCGTACCCTGCACGCACCCGCTACCGGCGCCTCGCCGTGGCGAGCGGGCACTCCGTCCTGCGCGTCGTCCCCGAGCAGGGGCGGACGCACCAGATCCGTCGCCACCTCGCCGCGATCGGGCACCCGATCCTCGGTGACGACCGCTACGGCCACGCTCCGACGAACCGCTTCTTCGAAGAGAAGAACGCGCTCGACCGCACGTTCCTCCACTGCGTGCGCCTCGAGTTCACGCATCCGCGCACGCAGCAGCGGCTCATCGTGGAGGCGCCGATGCCCGGCGACCTCCGCGCGGTGCTCGAGCGCACGAGCGGCCCGGGGACGCTCCGCTTCCTCGACCACAAGCACGCGCTGGGTCACAGCGGCGTGTCGAGCCTGCCGCCTCCGCCGGACTCGCGTCACGACACGGGCAGCGTGCTCGACGTCGACTCCAGCTCGCCGACGATCCGACCCGAGATGGTCGGCGACGACGAGAGCTGATCAGGAGCCGAGCTCGGTCGTGACCCGGAGCGCGCGCGAGCCGAACGCCCGCGTCGGGAGCGCCGACCCGAGGAGGCCGAGCCCGAGACGGATCTGCGTCCCGAGGTCGAGCCGCTCGCCGCGATACCAGCGGACGGCGGCGGCGCGAGCGTACGCCGACTCGAGCAGGTAGCGGCGCGCCGGATGGCCCACGCGGTCGTAGACACGCCGCGCGAGCCACGCGCTCTGGAGCATGTGGCGTCCCATCGTCGACTCGCGGACCGCCCGCTCGTACGCGTCGAAGCGACGGTGCCCGGTGCGGATCGCGATCGCGAGGTGCTTCGCGGCGATGCGGCCCATCTCGAGAGCCTGCGCGATGCCTTCGCCGGTCGTACGATCGATCCCGAACGCCTCGCCGACGAGCACGACGCCTTTCACCCAGCCGATCGAGCCTCGGACGAAGGGCCGCGTGCTGAACGGGCGTAGCTTCACCTTCGCGATGTCGATGCCCCGCCGCGCGAGCGCGCGCGCGAGGACCTCCTTGGTGCCCGGCGCCCTCTCGTCCGGCGGAGCGAGGTTCGCGTCGTAGATGCCTCGGCTCACCTGCGTGACGCCGTCGAGCACCGTCGGGAAGTCCCAGTAGTATCCGCGGATGCCGTCCTCGAGCACGCTCAGGTCGAAATCGACGAGGCCGCGCTGTACGCCGTGATCGTGCGGTCCGACCTCCGTGTCGAGGACGTAGAGGTGGCCCTTGCGTTCGGGCTCGCGGATGCCGAGGAGCTTGCGGGTGGTGCTGCCCGCGCCGTCGCAGGCGGCGACGAAGCGCGCCGTGATCGTCGCGCCCGAGCTGGTGGTGAGGACGAAGCCGTCCGACTTGCGTTCGATCGCGCGGAGCCCGTCACCGTCCCGCACGTCCACGCCATCCCGCCGCGCCTGCTCGAGCAAGTGAGCGTCGAACTCCGTCCGCCGGATGCAGATGCCCATCGGCGCGAGGGTCTCGCCGATCGTCTCTCCCGAGATCACGCGGACGCCTCTCATCGTCACCGACGGCACGGTCACGTCGACGCCGATGCGCGCGAGCACGTCGAGCCCGCTCTGGCTCACGGCGCCGGCGCACGGCTTGTCCCGGGGGAACTTCGCCTTGTCCAGGACCACGATCCGCTCGGGTCGGATGCCCTCCACGCGGACGAGGTGGAGCGCCGTGCTCGCCCCCGCCGGACCTCCTCCCACGATCGCGACGTCGTGCTCGAAGCTTCGCCCCGACCACGCCTTCTCCGGCGTCGACGGCCCGCCTGCCTCGCCCATGGCCTCGGTCATCCCTCCTCGGGACCGATGGCACGTCACTCGGCGCGATCGCCCGCCTCGGCCCCGCCACGGAGGATACCGCCGAGCTCGTCGGCGAGATCGGAGACCAGCTCGTCGAGCTCGGCTTCACGGTCGGCCGCCGCGGCGATCGTCAGGTCGCCGCCGCGCTCCGCGAAGACGTGCGCGAGCCCATCGTGGGCCTCGACCACCCCCTTGACGAAGACGACGTCCTTTGCCCGGACGACGAGCCGCCGGGTGACCATCCCGGACGTGACGACAGACGCCGACGAGCGCGCCATTTCCTCAACTTAGCGGACAAGCGGTCGTCGGCACAGATACGATCGCCCCGTGGACAAGACCTCCGTGCGGCGGCGCGCGCTCTCGGCCCTCATCGTGGGCGCGACCGGAACGAACGTTCTGCGGGTGATGACGGCCTTCGAGCAACGCCGCATCGTTCCGCTGCGAGAGGACACGATCGCGGCCGCATGCGACCGCATCGCCAGCGAGATGCCGCACGTCGCGCTCGTGTTGGTCCCGCCCGCGAGCGAGGCCGAGCGCGAGCAGCTCGACGAGTGCGCGCTCGCGGCCGGGACCGTGGTCGTCCACGTCGACCCCACGCTGAGCGGACCGGACCTCGACGAGGTCCTCGAGCGGAGCATCCAGGCCGCGATCGCCCAGGAGCTCCTCCGCGAAGAGGCCGAGGTCGTCGCACGCGCCGCGGACGCCCCGACGATCCCGCCGGAGGAGCTCGACGAGGGCTGGGGCGAGTGAGCGCGAACGCAGGCGTTCCGGCGCGGCCGCTCTACCCGACGGCCCGCCAGAACACCGGTCCGCGGGCTCGCGCCATGCGCGGCGACGCGGCCGCAGCCATCCTGCGCTTGTGAGCACGGACGCCGTGGAGCACGCTCGTGTGGTTTCGATCGAAGAGTCGTCCGATTTCGTCGTAGCTCAGCTCGAGATCGGGATCGTTGCGCAGCCGCCACCAGAGCTCGTGGCGTGCGGCCGCGATCGTCTTGGTCCGCATGCGACTGCAGACCTCCTCGCGAGTGACCTTTCGGGTTCGACAGACGACGTCCAGGTGATCGAGCAGATCACGGGCGCCGAGGGCTTCGATGATTTCGGAAGGCGTCACGGCACCTCGGTCGGCCGGAACGCGATGCTCGTTGCGCGAAATCGTCACACGAGCGGATCTTCGACCTCGAGGCTGTCGCGGTCCTTGGCGCGCTTCTCGCGCAGGCGCTGCTGCACGTACTCGACGAGACCCGCGACGTAGGTCTCGAACGGCGGGCAACGCACGTCGGTGTCGGCGAGGATCTCGCTCGTGTTCGCGAAGCTGTACGTGACGGGCGTCGCGAGCGCGTCCAAGAACGCGCGCGGGCTCTTCGCCAGCCGGTCGATGCCGGGCGTGCGCAGGAGCGCCTTCGTGAGGTTCGCGGGGATGAAGCCTCGCGGGCTCCGCCGTCCGCCCGCGCTCGCCACGAGCTCGAAGGCTCGACGGGCCGTGAGCGGGGCGGGATCACCGATGTGGAAGGTCCGCCCGGGCGCCCGAGGGCTCCTGCCGATCGCGCACGCGGCGCGGACCACGTAATCGACCGGGACGAGGTGCAGGAGCGTGTCTCCGCGGCCGGGGAGCGGCAGCGCGAAGTCCGGCGGGGACGTGACGATGAGGAGGATCAGGAAGTAGGGCCCGTCGAAGCGATCCACCTCGCCGGTCTGCGAGTCGCCGACGATGATCGTCGGCCGGACGACGGCGATCGGGAGCTTGTGCATGTGCGCGCGCACGATGCGCTCGCCGCGCGCGAGCGTCTCCTCGACGACGTTGCGGAAGCTCTGCCCCTTGTCGAGCTCCTCCTCCAGCACGAGCCCGGTCCGATCGCCGGAGACCTGCGCCGTCGACCAATAGACGAGGCACTCGAGCGAGCTGCACAGCTCCGCGACCTGGAGCACCTCGCGCGTCCCGTTGACGTTGACCTCCGTGGCGAGCTTCTTGTCGGCGCCGAGGTAGCGGACCTGCGCCATGTGGTGGATGCGATCGATCTCCGGCGTGAGGGCCTTGAGCTCCGCTCCCGAGAGCCCGAGATCCATGGCGGCCGCGTCGCCCTCGATCAGGTTGACGCGCCTCCTCTGCTCGAGCGGAAGCGCGTCGAGCGCCGCCTCCGCCTCCGGGAGCGACTGCGCGCGCACGACCGCGTGCACGAGCGTGCGCTGCGGACCCTTCACGAGCTCCTCCACCATCTTCCGCGCGGTGAAGGACGGGAACCCGGTCAGGAGGACGACCTCGTCGTAGCCGGCGCGGGGCATGAGCCGCTTTCTAATGCACGGCGGCGCGGGCGTCATCTCTCGGCCCGGCCAGGGTGTCGGGAAGCGATCGGGGAGGCCTCAGGCCTCAGGCCTCAGGCCTCAGCGAGAGTGACCTCCCATCCAGCCGGTGAGGTACGCGATCCGTGCCTGACCGGAGGGGGAACCGGACCGTCTTGCTCGTGCTCGTGAGGACCGAGCGAGGCCGAAGGCCTCGCTCACGGTCCATTCCCGCAGAAGTGGTCGCCCACTCCGCGGAGCCACTGGCCGAAGGTCGCGTAGGAGAACGGGCTGCAGAGCTGGCCGGCGGAGAGGGCCGCGTTGGCGCAGCTCGCCGCTTGGTGGTACGCGCGGCACTGGCCGCCCGGGTTGGTGACCAGCGCGTAGCACTGGTTCTCCGACGTCGGCGAGCACTGGTCGCAGCTCGACTGCGAGCAGTGCGTGGCGCAGCCCATCGAGCGGCGGCAGCCGTCGCCGACCTGCGAGGCGGCGCACGCGTAGAGGCCCGTGTTCTGCTCGAAGGGGTGAGCGAAGATGGCGATGCACCGGCGGCAGGCGGTCGCCAGGGCAGCGATCGCGGTCGTGCACGCCGACGTGTCCGGTCCGGCGGCGCAGGCGGCGACGAGCGTGTCGAGCTCCGCGTCGCTGCAGACCCCCTGCAAGGCCGGCGTCACGGGCGTCGCCGTCCCGGCCGGGCAGCTGCCGTAGGCCGCGGGGCACGTGTTCTGCTGGTTGTTGCACCGGCGCGGCTCGACGAGGCCGTTGCAGAACGAGCCCAGCGCCGTGCAGTTCGTGCACGCGATGCCGCCCGAGCCGCATGCGTTGTTCGCGATGCCGGTGACGCAGGTGTTGTCCGGCAGACAGCAGCCGTTGCAGTTGGCCGGCCCGCACTTCTCGCGGCACTGCCGTCCCTGGCAGACGCGACCCGTGGCGGTGCAGTCCTCGCACGCGCCGCCGCCGGTGGGACCGCACGCGTTGTCCTGCGTGCCCGCGACGCACGTGTTGCCGATGCAGCACCCGCTCGGGCAGGTGTCGGGGCCGCACGCGGGGAGCTGGCAGATGCCGGCCTGACAGACGCGCGGGGGGTTCTGGCCCGCGCAGTTCTGGCAGACCTCGCCGCCCGCGCCGCACGCGGTGTTCTGCGTGCCCACGGCGCAGATGTCGCCGACGCAGCAGCCGTCGCAGTTCGCAGGGTTGCACTCGGTCGTGGCCGGCACGCACTGGCCGCGTGGACCACAGACCTGCCCCGGAGGACAAGACTTGCACTGCTCGCCGCCGGAGCCGCACGCCTGAGGCGTCGTCGCGACGACGCACTGGTTCCCGACGCAGCAGCCGGGGCAGTTCGACGGTCCGCAGCGCGTCTGCGCCTGGCACGTCCGGGCCCCGCCGTTCTCGACGCAGACCTCGTCGACCCCGCACGCCGCGCAGGCGACGCCACCCCTTCCGCACGCGGTGCTGTCGGTGCCGGACACGCACTGACCGGCCGCGTTGCAGCAGCCCGGGCAGTTCGACGGGCCACACGTGGTCGAGCCTTCGCAGATGCCGCCGCCTCCGGGCTGCGGGCGGCAGGCCTGACCGGTCGCGCACGTCGTGCACTGCGCGCCGCCGGTTCCACAAGCCGTCGCGACGTCGCCGGGGAGGCAGACGTCGCCGACGCAGCAGCCGTCGCAGTTGGCCGGGCTGCACGAAGTCGAGCCGCACGTGCGCGTGAGCACGTCGCACGCGCGGCCCTGAGCGGCGCAGTCGGTGCACGTCGCGCCGCGCGAGCCGCAGGCCGCGGCCTCGGTCCCGCTCAGGCACCGCAGCCGTCCGTCCTCGAACGCGCAGCAGCCGGAGCACGTCGAGGGTCCGCACGCGGGCTCGTCGCGACCGCACACGCGCTGGGCGTTGCAGAAGGCGAATCCGGTCGCGATGCAGTCGGAGCAGCGACCTCCGGCGGAGCCGCACGCGCGCACGTCGCGCCCCGTCCGGCAGACGCCGTTCGCGTCGCAGCACCCGGTCGGGCACGTCGCCGGCCCGCAGGTCGACGACGAGCTGCCGCCATCGAGATGCTCCGGCTCGAGGCTCGAGCGCCCGCAGCCGGGCGCGAGCAGCACGAAGAGCAGCGCGCTGGCGAGCGCGAGGAGGACGAAGCGAAGGACACGGCGCACGTCGCGCCCGGGGAGCTCCCCGGCGGCCACCGCTCCTCGGCGCGCGGGGGTCTCCCCAAGAGAAGGCGGATGCATCGGCGGACCTCTTGGAGCGTACCGTAGCGCGCCGGGTCGACCAAAGGGTAGCCTCGTCGCGCCTTGGACCTGGGCTATCTGGCCATCCCGATCTTCCAGCGCGCGCTCCTCGCCGGCTCGGTGCTCGCCGCGCTCCTCGCGCTCCTCGGCGTCCTCGTCACTGCACGAGGGCTCGCGTACCTCGGCGATGGGCTGGCGCACGCCGCGTTCGGCGGAATCGCGCTCGGCATGTTCCTCGGCCTGCACGCACCGCTCATCGTCGCCATTCCGTTCACGGCGCTCGCGGCGATGGCGATCGGCGCGCTGCGCCGTCGCGGCGGGCTCCGCTCGGACGTGGCCATGGCCATCCTCTTCGCGGTCTGCTTCGCGATCGGCGTCGTCCTCCTGAAGAAGGCGAAACGTACTCAGTCGACGTTCGACCCCGAGCAGCTCCTCTTCGGCAACATCCTCATGGTCGGATCGGACGATCTCTGGATCGTCCTCGGCATCGCCGTCGTCACGCTCGGCTTCGTCGCCTTCGCGTGGACGCGCCTGGCGTACGCGACGTTCGACGAGGAGCTCGCGCGCCTGAGCGGCATCGAGGTCGGCTGGCTCGAGAGCGCGCTCCTCGCGCTGCTCGCCGCGGTCGTCGTCGCCGCGATCCGACTGGCCGGCGTCGTGCTCGTCAGCGCCTTCCTCGTGATACCGGCCGCGGGCGGACGGCTGCTCGGGCGCACGCTCGCGGGCGTCGCCGGCTGGGCGATGCTCTGCGGGGTGCTCGGCGTCGTGCTCGGGTTCGTCGTCGCGCACCGATTCGAATGGCCGGAGGGCGCCGCCATCGTCCTGATGCTCGCGCTCCTGTTCGTGGTGGCGGCGTCGATCCGTCACGTCCGGCGCTGACGCGGTCGCGACCGCGCTGCTAGCCTCGTCGCGTGACCGCGAGCGCGCGATTCGTCTACGACGAGGTGCCGTACGACACCGAGGCGAACGCCGAGACGCATCCGGCCGCCCTGGCGACGCTCGCACGGATGTGCGGCCGCTCCCCCGCCTCTCCGAGGACGGCGCGCGTCCTCGAGATCGGCTGCGGGAACGGTGAGAACCTCCTCGCCGCCGCGACGTGGCTACCTCGAGCACGGTTCGTCGGCTTCGATCTCGCGTCGAGCGCCGTCGCGGCCGGCGCGGCCGCCGCGTCCCGCTCCGGCCTGTCCAACGTGGAGCTCTTCGCGGCCGACATCCGCGACGTCCGCAGGCGCGGCCTGCCGGACGGCACGGCCGGTTCGTTCGACTACGTGATCGCGCACGGGATGTACTCGTGGGTCCCCGAGGACGTGCGCGCGGATCTCCTCGCCATCTTGCGCGACGCCCTCGGCCCGAACGGCGTCGGGTTCGTCAGCGTCAACGCCCTGCCCGGCTGGGAGCTGCGCCGCGCCCTCCGCGAGATCGCCATGGACGCGACGCGGGAGATCGACGAGCCGGCCGCCAAGGTGGCGGAGGCGCTCCGCCTCGTCGCCGAGATCGGCCGCGCGGGCAAGGATGCGGACGGCTTCTTCGGCGCCCTGTCCGCGGCGGCGCGCGAGTACGAGGAGCACGTGACGCGCGCGACGCCGCCCGAGGCGCCGTACTCGCGGTACGTGTTCCACGACTTACTTGCAGACTACAACGATCCGTTCTCCGTACCGGAGCTCGAGCGCCGACTCGGGGAGGCGGGGCTGCGCGTCGTCTGCGAGACGCCGCTCCGGCCCGGACGCGCGACGCCCGTCTTCGAAGGGCTCGCCGCCGACATGGCGCGGACGGGGACGCCGTTCCTCCAGGTGCTCGTCGAGCGAGACGACGCCCCGAGCGCCTCCGAGCAGGCCGCGCCCCGAGCGGACCCCGACCTCTTCTTCTGGGCGGACCTCGCCCCGGTGTCGAGCGGCACGTATCGGACGACGACGGGCGCTCTCGTACGCCCGGTCGGAGACGTCGGCCTCGCCCGCGCGGTCGCGCATGCGCCCGGGTTCGTGCGCGTGCGCGACCTGGCGGACGACGACGATGCGCGCGGCCGGCTGGCGAGGCAGCTCTTCGAGGGATTCTGCGAGGGCGTCTTCACGCTGACCGTGGAGCCGCCGCCGTGCGCGTCGTCGCTCGGCGAGCGTCCTCGCACGGCGGGGCACGTCCGCGCGCGTGCGGCGGAGGCCGTCGAGCGCCGCGCGACGAGCGCGGTCGTGACGAACGCGTTGCACCGCTCCTTCCGCGTCTCTTGGTCGGAGCTCGTCGTGATCCGAGCGCTCGACGGCACCCACGCGATCGACGCGATCGTCGCGGCGGCGATCGCCGAAGCGCGGACCGTGCCCTCGTCCCTCGCAGGGCCGCTCGCGATCTCCGAGCGGGACGCCGAGCGCCACGTCGTCACGGTGCTCGATCGGCTCCGGCGCCATCTGTTCCTCCTGGAGGACGAGCCGTGACCCCGGAGACGCTCGAGGCGCTCGCCCACCGCGCGCTCGTCGCCGCGACGCTGCACGACCTCGCGCCGCGATCCCCTCGCCTGTCCGCGCGCATGCCGCCGACCTCCGGCGCGAACGTCGTGGTGGCCGTCGACGATCCGCCGCTCGACGCCTCGTGCTTCGCGACCGCGCGCGAGACGCTCCCGCCCGACGGGATCGTGGCGGTCGTCGTCTCGTCGACCACGGCCGCAGGCCTCTTGCGCGCCGGTGTCGTGCGCGATCCGACGCGCGACGACGCCTACGCGCGCGCGAGCGCGTGGGCCGCGTCGGTGCGTGCGCCCCTCGCGCCGCCGGTCTCGCCGTCGCGCCTGCGCGCGATCGTCGCCGCGGCGTCGGCCTCGGGCTTCGCGCTGGTCGAGCCCGAGGTCCGCCTGCTCCGGTCCGGATCGCCGCGCACGGCCGTCGATCGAGCCGTCGTCTCGGTCGTCCTGCGCGGAGCCGTGGCGCGCCCGCTCCTCTTCGTCCCCGAGCGCCGCGCACCGAAGAACGGCCTCGTGAAGCTCCGAGAAGAGCGCGCGCTCGACGGATGGATCGAGGCACGCGAGGCTCGCGTGCAAGCGCCCGCCTCGCTGTTGGACGCAGCGCTGGTCGCGCTCGCCCGCCACGGCGGACCGATGCGCGGCAAGGACCTCCTCCGCGAAGCCCGCGCGATCCGAGCAGAGGCCGCCGAATCGCGCGGCGAGCGCGTGACGCCGAGCGCCTCCGACGGCCCCACGCTGGCGAAGGCCCTGGTCGAAGCGTGGCACGAGGGCTGGCTGGAGCTCTACGCCGTCGAGCCGCGGCCTCCGCTGCTCCGGTGAGCAGTCCTCAGTCCTCGGTCCCGGCGTCTGAGGATGCGCGCGCCAAAGGCGCGCGCGCCTGGAGCCTGGAGCCCGGAGCCTGGAGCCTGATCAGAACCCCATCCTCCACCGCGCCGCCTCGCGGAGGAGCCCGTCGGAGATCTCGACGCGCACGAACGCCTCCCCGCCCCTCTTGCCGACCGCGATCGCGAGCGGCGACGTCGGCAGGCTCGCCCGCTTGGGATCGAGCCGGAGAGGCTGACCGACGACGATCGTGGACGCGTCGTTGCCGATCGCCGACAAAAAGCGCCTGAGCGATGGCTCGTCGGCGAGCTTCCTGTCGGTCTTGGCGCCGATCTTCAAGGTGACGACGGGCTCGGCGCCGGCGCCGAGCGAGAGCTTGCCGTCCGACACGAGCCACGCCGCGCCGACGTTCGCGGACGCCGGGCCTCGAGGCGCCCCGCCGTCCTGCGCCGGGCGCGGAAGAGCGAGCGCCGGCTTCTGCGTCTTCGGCGGGTCGCGCAGCAGCGTGAGCACCTCGGCGGTCCCGAGGCCGGGGAGCTCCTCGCGCGACGAGGTGACGCTCTTCGCGCGAAAGAGCTCCTTGAAAGGATCGATCTTCGCGAGCTCGAAGGCTCCGCGGATGGCCTTGTTCGCGGCCTCACCGTCACGCACCGGCGCGCGGAGGAAGAGCCCGGCGGGCTCCTCGAGCCCCAGGGCGAACGCGACGGCCTCGTCGCGCGACTTCGCGACGGCCTCGAAGACCTCGTGGAGCTTTTCGGGCTCCTTGAGCCTCGATCCGAGCGACGAGACGATGGCCTTCTCCATCGCGCTCGCCTGCTCCGCGCGCTCGTCCTCGCCGTCACGCGTGGACATCGCGAAGGCGGAGACCGCGGGCAGCTCGAGCAGCGGCGAGGCGTCGCCGACCTTCATCGTGTCGATCCACTTCTTCGCCTCGCTGGCGGGATCGGCGGTCGGCGCGAGCGTCGCCGTGAGGATTGCGGCGTCCTCGGTCACGTCGACGGCGACCCGGACCCGCTCGAGGCCGCCGATGATCGCGAAGCGCCGCGAGAGCACCGCGTCCAGCGTGGCGACGATCGCCGCGGGATCGCCGAAGTCGGGCGCTCGGCCTCGCTCGGCGCGCATGCGCTCGTCCTCGGTGAGCAGGAACGAGCGGCCCTCCTTCCAGGCGCTCTCGAGCTTCGGCTTGAGGAGCGTCTGGATCGCGGAGCGTGGGATCTCGAGCACCGCGGCCTCGGACGGCAGCGTCCGCGACGGCAGCGTCCGCGTGACGTACGGCGCGAGGAGCCTGAGGTCGTCGAGCCGCCGCCCGAGGACGAGGTAGCCGTTCTTCGTGAGGGCGACCTCGAACCGCCCGTCCCGCGGCGGCTCCGTCGGGCGCCGCGACGCGGGGACGAGCACGGTCATCCCTGCCTCTTCCCGAGCGACGAAGGGACCCGCGTCGCCGTCGCCGACGAGCATCGACCGGGCGCGACGCGGGTCGACGAGCCTCATCGCGACGACGAGGCTGGGATCGGCGGGATCGCCCGCCGCAGCGCCGTACATCGGCGCGGTCCCGTCGAGCTCGCTCGCGAGGGTGATGTCGAGGTCCGCGAGCAAGACGACGACGCCGGGCAGCGTCGCAGGGAGGATGCCCGCCGGCCCTCCGACGCCGCGCTGCAGCTTGGTCCACGCCGCGTTCGGGGCGGCGACGTAGAGGTCGCAGAGGAGCCCGTCGGGGGCCGGCACCGGCGGCTCGACGACGGCGACGCCTGCGTCGGCGCCCGAGCCCGAGTCACCTCCGCCTCGCGCCAGCGCGAAGACCCCGGCGACGGCGGCCGCGGCCACGACGCCGACGTGCCATTTCCGCCACTTCACGGGCGCTTCCACGCGGCATGGATACCATGCCAACGTCGGGCAGAGTCCAGCGCGTCTCGGCTGGTGACGTGTCGGACGCCGACCCGCTTGCGCGGAGCAGAGCTCAATCGAGCACGTGGCAGAACGCCGCCCCTTCCGGTCCCCCCGGTCCTCGGGCTAAGGTGCGAGCTCGGATCGTGCGCCCGTCGTCAGGGCGTCCCTTCACTCGCGGAGCCCCCGATGCTCGACGACATACACAAAGAGTTGGTCTCTTCGATCGCGAAGGCCCACGACGCGCTCAGGCGCGAGCTCGCGAAGCTGCGTGCCGGACGCGCCAACCCCAACCTCCTCGATGGGATCCGCGTCGACTACTACGGGACGATGACGCCGCTGAGCCAGATGGCCAACATCGCCGTCCCCGAGCCTCGGCTCATCACGGTCAAGCCGTGGGACAAGACGCAGGTCAAGGCCGTCGAGAAGGCGCTTCGGGAGAGCGATCTGAACCTCAACCCCCAGACGGACGGCGACCTCATCCGCATCCCGCTTCCGCCCCTGACGGAGGAGCGCCGCAAGGAGTTCGTCAAGATCGCCAAGAAGTACGGCGAGGAGTGCAAAGTGGCGATCCGCAAGGCCCGTCACGAGGCGCTCGACATGCTGAACGAGCTCGACAAGGGGGGCGAGGTAGGTGCGGATGACGTCGAGCGCGCCAAGAAAAAGGCCGAAGAGACCGTGGCGGAGGCCGTGAAGACCGTCGACGGGATCGTCGCCCAAAAAGAAAAGGACATCATGGAGGTATGACCTCCTTGACACCCGCCGGGTTCCCGGTGAGCCTGATCTGTATGCGTCGGCGGGCGGTCGACTCTTCCGGTGCTAGCTTGAGATATCCCCGACGGGTTTATCGCGCGGAGTCGTCCACTTGATGCGGGCAATCGCAGCGGGAGCAAGCGACGTAGGGCTCCAGCGGGAGCACAACGAGGACTCCTATGTCGTGCTCAAAGAGTACGACCTCTTCGTCGTTGCAGACGGGATGGGCGGTCACCGTGCAGGTGACGTCGCCTCGAAGCTCGCGACGGAGACGATCAGCGAGTTCTTCAAGTCGACGGCGAACGACGACGTGACGTGGCCGTTCCACTTCGACACGAACCTGTCGGAGGAGGAGAACCGGCTGCTCACGGGCATTCGGGTCGCGAACCGACAGATCTTCGAACGAAGCACGAGGTCACGCGAGTACCACGGCATGGGCACGACCGTCGTGGGCGCGATGTTCAGCCCCCGCAAGGGTCGCATGTACATCGGCCACGTCGGCGACTCGCGTTGCTACCGCATCCGTGACGGGCGCATCCAGCTCCTCACGCGAGACCATTCGCTCATCAACGACTACCTGCTCGCGATGCCGGACCTCACCGAGGAGCAGCGGAGCGAGCTTCCGAAGAACGTCATCACGCGAGCGCTCGGCATGCAGGATCAGGTCGTCGTCGACCTCCAGCACGACGAGCCGCGACCGGGCGACGTCTACGTCCTCTGCTCCGACGGCCTGTCCGGAATGGTCCAGGACGAGGAGATCGAGCGCATCGTCGTCCAGAACCCCGACATCCGCGAAGCCTGCGCGAAGCTCATCGCGCGGGCGAACGAGCAGGGCGGCGAGGACAACGTCACGGCCGTCCTCATCAAGATCCTCGACGAGGGCTCCGACGCCCCCACCGAGGAGCTTCCCGCAGCGCGCTCGCGCTAGCAGCCTCGGCGACCCCGCACGGGCCGGAGGAGCGTCGCGTTTCGCGTCGCTCCCCGGCCCGTATGACTTCGTCCAGCTGGAGTCTCCAGCCTTTCGGAGCCTGCGGGCAGCCTCTCCCGTCGGCTGACCTGAAGTTTGCCCGTATCGCCGAGCCGGGCGCGCGCTCGGCGCGCGCATCCTCAGACGCTGAGGACCGAGGACCGAGGACTGAGGACCGGAATCCGGAGACGAAAGTCCCCGGAGCCTGGAGCCCGGAGCCTGGAGCCTGGAGCCCGACGTCAGTCGTTGCGCGCAGCGAAGAGCCGGTCTAGAGGTTGCTCCCCTTCCGGCTTCCGCGAGCCTTTCGGCGGAGTCGCAGCATGCACGAGCTCCTCGAACTCTTCCGCACGCTCACGAAGAATCTCGATCAGTTCACGATCGAGCATGGCAACACGACGTACGCCATCCTGATGGCGATCGTCTTCGTCGAGACGGGGCTCGTCATCATGCCCTTCTTGCCCGGCGACTCGCTCCTGTTCGCGGCAGGAGCGGTCGCCTCGCGTGGCTATCTGAACGTCACCGTCCTCGCGACCGGTCTCATCATCGCGGCCATCGTCGGCGACACGGTCAACTACCACGTCGGCAAGGCGATCGGCCCGCGCGTCATGAAGGGCGAGAAATCGCGCTTCTTCAACAAGAAGCACCTCGACAAGACGCACCGGTTCTTCGAGAAGTACGGCGGCAAGACGATCATCCTCGCGCGCTTCGTCCCGATCGTGCGCACGTTCGCGCCGTTCGTCGCGGGCGCCGGCGTGATGAACTACCGCAAGTTCATCATCTACAACGTCGTCGGCGCGATCGCGTGGGTGACGCTGATGCTCGGCTCGGGCTGGGCGCTCGGGCAGGTGCCCTTCGTGAAGGAGCACTTCGAGCTCATCGTCATCGCGATCGTCTTCATCTCCGTCCTTCCGATGATCGTCGAGTGGTGGAAGGCGCGCGGGAGCAAGGAGGCCGAAGAGGGCGCCGAGAAGGTGTCGTGAGCGCGGGCGGACCGGCGCTGCGGCCCTGACGCCCCGAAGGCGCGGGTCCGCCGCCCCGCTCGAAGGTCGGGATCCGCCCACGGCCCCGGTCACGCGTCGGCATCGGCGCGGGTAACGCGACCGGACGCGAGCGCCGCCCTAGCGGGAGCATGACGCTCGTACTAGAGTCCGGTCATGGCTCAGAATGCGCTCACTCCCGTGGCTCCTTCGGCCGTGACCGAGGGCTCCGACGTGAACGGCTACGCGTCCGGCGGCGAGCTGCCGGCGGACCTTGCTGCGATCCGCGCCGCGACCAAGGCTTGGCGTGAAGGCGCGGTGAAGAAGAGCGTCGCCAAGATCCCCGAGCGCAAGTCGAGCTTCGAGACCTGGAGCGGGCTCGCGGTGCCGGACGTGCTCACGCCGGCGGACGTGAGGATCGACTACATGCGCGACCTCGGCCTGCCGGGCGAGTACCCGTTCACCCGGGGCGTGCAGCCGACGATGTACCGCAGCCGTCTGTGGACGATGCGCATGTTCGCCGGCTTCGGCACGCCCGAGCAGACGAACGAGCGCTTCAAGTACCTCCTCGCGCAGGGGCAGACGGGCCTGTCGACCGCCTTCGATTTTCCCACGCTGATGGGCTACGACTCCGACTCGCCGCGCTCGCTCGGAGAGGTCGGCATGTGCGGCGTCGCGGTCGACACGCTCCGCGACATGGAGGTCCTCTTCAAGGACATCCCGCTCGCCGACGTCACGACGTCGATGACGATCAACGGGCCGGCGATCGTCCTGCTCGCCTTCTACGTCGCGCTCGCCGACGTCCGCGGCATCCCGCGGACGGCCATCGGCGGCACCGTGCAGAACGACTGCCTGAAGGAGTTCATCGCGCAGCACGCGTGGCTCGTGCCGCCGCGTCCGGCGATGCGGATCGTCACCGACATGATCGAGTTCTGCACGAAGGAGGTTCCGCGCTGGAACACCGTCTCGATCAGCGGCTATCACATCCGCGAGGCCGGAGCGACGGCGGCCCAGGAGCTCGCGTTCACGATCGCGGACGGCATCGCGTACGTCGAGGCGTGCATCGAGCGCGGCCTCGCGGTCGACGACTTCGCGCCGCGGCTCTCGTTCTTCTTCGACGTCCACAACGACTTCTTCGAGGAGATCGCGAAGT